>Ga0210384_10001668_pt1 | contig 29256 bp, 24 predicted proteins | sample IncBWH2MmetaG_FD_160574 | JGI IMG/M metagenome (GOLD analysis project Ga0210384, IMG submission 160574) | Forest soil microbial communities from Barre Woods Harvard Forest LTER site, Petersham, Massachusetts, United States - Inc-BW-H-2-M | ecosystem: Environmental > Terrestrial > Soil >...
TTCAATGGTTCGACTTTCAACACCTCCGCGATTCATACCAGCAGCATGACGGCGGCAACGTGCGGCATGCCGGGTTGTATGCTCTCGGTTTCGGCCAATGGCGGTGCGACCGGCAGCGGCGTGCTTTGGGCCAATTGCGTGCTCAGTGGCGATGCCAATCACGCCACAAGTCCTGGCATCTTCCGCGCCTTCAATGCAGACAACGTCAGCACCGAACTCTGGGATTCGCAGCAGAATGCGGGCCGTGACAGTTGCAACAACTTTTCCAAGTACAGTTATCCCATCATAGCCAACGGCAAGGTTTATTTGAGCAGCTTCGGTACGGCCGGCAGCAACAGTGGCCAGGTGTGTGTCTATGGCGACTTTCCCACTGCCGTCCACATCGATGCCGTCAACGCCGGGGGACCCGCAGTCGGCAACTTCGCTGCTGATGTGGATTTTAATGGTGGCATGGTCTCGAGCAGCACGGCTGCAGTGGATACCTCCGCTGTAACCAATCCGGCCCCAATGGCCGTCTACCAATCACGCCGCTTCGGCAACTTTACGTACACGCTTCCCGGCTTTACCGCAGGCTCGAACCAGACGGTACGGCTGCACTTTTCTGAGAATTTCTTTACCGCTGCCGGGCAACGCGTCTTCAATGTCTCGATCAATGGCACGCAGGTATTGACCAACTTCGACATCTTTGCCGCTGCCGGCGCCCAGAACAAAGCTTTGATCAGAGAGTTTGCGATCAATGCAGATTCGAGCGGCCGGTACATCATCACCACGACTTCGGTTGTCAACAACGGGCTGATCAGCGGCATCGAGATTGTCCCCGGCGGGAGCACTTGTAATACAGTGCCGACCGCTCCCGGCGGACTGAGCGCTGCGGCAGCTTCCAGCGGCCAGATCAACCTGAGCTGGGGGGCAAGCACGGCGTCAGGCTGCACGATCACGTACAAAGTTTTTCGCAGCACGACCTCGGGCTTCACGCCGTCGAGCAGCAACCAGATTGCCAGTGGAGTAGGCGGCACGACTTTCTCGGATTCAGGATTGACGTGCGGCACCGCTTACTTCTATCTCGTGGAAGGCTCGGACTCGGCGGGAACTTCCGCAGCGTCGAACCAGGCGAGCGCAACCACGCAAGCCTGCACGACCGCAGTCCAGATCAACGCGGGTGGGCCGGCGGTGAGCCCGTTCGTAGCTGATGCCGATTTCACCGGCGGGGCGACGATCAATCATGCCAACACGATCGACTTGAGCGGAGCAACCAATCCGGCGCCGATGGCGGTGTACCAGTCGGCACGGGTGGCGGCGACCATCGGCGCAGGTACCACATTCAGCTACACGATTCCCGGCTTCACCGCCAACTCCAGCCACACCGTGCGCCTGCACTTTGCTGAGACGTTCTGGACCGCCGCCGGCCAGCGTGTCTTCAACGTCTCGATCAATGGCACGCAGGTGCTCGCCAACTTCGATGTTTTCGCGGCCGCAGGCGCCATAAACAAAGCGGTGATCAGGCAGTTCAGCGCCACAGCCAATGCCAGTGGTCAAATCAATATCGTCTTTACCACGGTCACCGACAAGGCCCTTATCAGCGGAATTGAAATTCAGTAAGCAATGGGTCGTTGCTTCTCGCAGATGCGGTGCGCAAATGGCTGAAATAGAAGTGGGCAATGGAAAATAGGAGAAGATTGACACCGGCAAGAACAAATTGCTCAATACACAGTTGATAGAGGTTTTGTCTTGGATACAAGACAAAACCTCATTTCAACGCTTTTAGCAACAACGCCACGTGCTCCTTGTAAGCCCGTATCGAAATTCACGTGCTCACTGTGATCTGCTGCAATGCTGCTCGCATGCGCATTGCTCGCGAACCTCTTGTTGCAAACAAAGTCAGAATTCCGATCAAACTGATAATCCGGAGCTCTCGCACACAAGCAAGGCTTCACGGCCTCCTGACATATGAGCAACAAAGAAGTTTGAGAACTTGAGTTCCACCAGGTAGCCTTGCGCAAAGCGCTATCCGGGCCACCGAAGCCAACCCCTTGCCTGGTCCCGCTTTCCTACTGAAGGACTCGCGTTATTTGAGGAGGAACAATGAGAAAACAGATTGAAAGATGTTTTCTGATTCTTGCGTTGGCAGTCGTCCTTGCATTGACTGCTCTATGGTCGCCCTTGAAAGGGGTTTCTACTGCAACCCTTCCAGTAAACATGATTGTTTCAGTCGAAGCCAAGCATGGTAAAGAGGTCCCCTCGATTTCACGGGAAGATGTCGTGGTCTTTCAAGAAGGTGATCGAGTGCAGGTGAAAGACTGGGTTGCATTGCAGGCAGACCCGGCAGGGGTCGAGCTTTTTGTTCTTATTGACGACTCCACCGACACCACGCTCGGTTTGCAGCTCGATGATCTTCGCAAATTTATCACCAGCCAGCCGGATATGGCGAAGATAGCTGTCGGATACATACGCAATGGTGACGTGAATATCATCCAGAATCCGACCAATGACCATGCCCTGGCAGCCAAGGCCTTGCGCCTGCCCCTGGGTTCTGGAGCGGGCACGGCCAGTCCGTACACTGCCATTACAGACATGATCAAGCACTGGCCCGAAAGCGCTGCCGGCCGCGAGATTCTCCTCGTTTCTTCGGGCATAGATGGTCTTCAACCGGGGGCAAATGATACTTACCTTGACGAGGCAATTGATCAGGCACAGCGGGCCGGAGTCCAGATTTATTCCATTTACGGTTCGCCTTCGGGACACGCAGGCCACAGTTTCTGGCGATTGAATTGGGGACAAAGCAACCTTTCCCGGCTGACGGACGAAACCGGAGGCGAAGCTTACTTCCAGGGCCTTGAAATGCCCATCTCTTTCGCACCTTATTTGGAGCAAATGAACGACCGGTTCAAACATCAGTACAGGCTTACCTTCCTTGCCAGAGTTGGGAAGAAAGCCGGATACCAACGGATCAGGCTTGAGACCGAAGTGCCGAATGCTGAGTTAGTGGCGGCAGCGCGGGCGTACATCCCCGCTCAGAAGTAGCTTTTGACTTCCGCTTTCTTGCCGCTGCAGCGGGACGAATGACACGACGAATCGTCTTTGGGATACCGGGGACCACGGGAGTTGAAGAGGCTCAGCGAGGGTCAGTTTTTGAATCGACAATTTTCATGATACTCAGAATAGCCTGAACCACGGGCTCGTCGCCCGCCGCGGTGTTGATCATGGCGTGGTACAGGGCCCGGTTCGGCCACTCGGCATGAAAGTACTTCTGAATGAAATCGGCTCGTTCGCGATCGACTGTGTCTACCAGTTCCCCGGCTTCTTTTTCCTCTTTGCCGCGAGAGATAAGCCGCCGCACCTTGTTTTCCTTGGGAGCGTAAAGGAAGACGCGCAGGGTGTCATCGCGGTTGCAGAGAAAATGCTGCGATCCTCTTCCGACAATAACGCAATTTCCTTTGCCGGCCGCGTGCTCCACGACTTTCTGAGTGATCTTCAAGATGCTTTCGCTGTCAACCACGTTCAGCTTGTAAGCGTTCTGGCTTCCCTCATAACTCCCGCGCAAAAATGATTTGAATAGCCGGTAGTAGAGAGGATCGGTCTTCTCCTCGCGGCCTTCCACCATCGCTTTGGGACAGTTTGCCAGCCGTGCGATCTCTTCGGTCAGTTGCTGGTCCCAGAGCTTCCATCCAAGCCGGGTTGCAAGCTGCCCTGCGATTTCGCCGCCTCCCGAGCCGTATTCCCGTTCAACTGTGATAACCCTGATCATCATAATTCCAATGCTGATTTCATATTATTCTTATTCCACATGAACTGCACCACCGCCCAGTTCGTTCTTCTTCAGCGTGAAAGAGAGAAAGATCATGATGGCTGCCGCAACCGCGAGAACCATGAAAATATCAATGTAGGCCAGACTCTGGGACTGCGCTTGCACCTGCTGATAAATTCTGGCGAGGGCCTGGGCCTTGGCATCGGGCGGACTCAATCCCGAGCGGCCCGCCTGTTCAGTAAGCCCGTTCAACGCGTTCTGAAAATTCGGGTTATCGGCCCGCGCGTATTCCACCAGCCTGAGTTGATGCAGCTGGCCGCGCCGCGCCAGCAGTGTGGTGACCATCGAAGTCCCGACGCTGCTTCCGATATTGCGCATGAAATTGATGATTCCGGCGACCGAGTTGTTCTTTTCTGGCGGAATCCCAGTATAAGAAGCGAGCGAAATCGGCACAAACAGGAATGCCAGTCCAAAGACCTGGGCGACACGCAGCCACATCGCGGCAATAAAACTGATCTGCAGGTCGATCCGCTTGGTGGAGTAGTACATGGCAACCGCCACACACAGCCAGCCGAAGGCAATCAGGTATCTCGCGTGGACCTTGGTGGTCAGTTGGCCTATGATTGGCATCTCAATCAGCAACATCAGTCCGCCCGCTGAGAGCGCCAGTCCTGCCAGTTGCGAGGTGTATCCCAGCAGCGTCTGTAGAAACAGCGGCAGCATGACCAGGCTGCTGAACAACACGACTCCCAGCATGAAAATCATCAAATTTGAGCTGGCGAAGTTAAGGTTCCTGAACAGGCGAACGTCGACAATCGGCGCTTTCTGAAACCACTCCCAGATCACCAGTCCCACCAGGCAGACCGCCGCAGTAATGGCTAAAGTCGTGATGAAGCGTGAGCCAAACCAGTCATCCTCCTGGCCCTTATCGAGCATGATCTGCAATGCACCGACGCCAGTTGCCAGCAGAGCGATGCCGATGTAGTCTAGTTTCACTCCCGCGCTCTTCAGACGCGCCAGATAGGGCGGATCTTCAACGAAGCGGTAGACCAGAAACAACGTGAGGATTCCAACCGGCAGATTGATGAAGAAAATCCACCGCCATGAATAATTAAAGGTAATCCATCCGCCCAGAGTCGGGCCAATTGTCGGTGCGATAATTGCGGTAATTCCATAGAGTGCAAACGCCAATCCTCTTTTATCGGGAGGGAAGGTATCTGCCAGGATCGCCTGCGCCATTGGCTGCAGTCCACCACCGCCCGCGCCTTGCAGCACCCGGCAAAAGAGAAGCAGACCAAGGCTGGGCGCCAACCCGCAAAGCAGGGAGCTCAACGTAAACAGAAGCAAGCATCCCATAAAAAAGCGTTTGCGCCCGAGGGTGCTTGCCAGCCATCCGCTGATGGGAAGCACGATGGCGTTGGAAACAAGATAAGACGTAAGGACCCACGTGCTCTCGTCGTTGCTGGATCCCAGATTTCCTGCTATGTACGGCAGGGCAACGTTGGCGATGCTGGTGTCGAGCACCTCCATGAACGCCCCCAGCGCCACTACAACCGCGACCAGCCAGGGATTGTACCGGGGCTTCCATATATCCTGATCGAGTGTCAGAGTAGCGGAACTCATTGGAGATACACATCGGATACTACGTTCATGCCCGGCCGGAGCTCACGATTCTTGTTCTCGCCGGGATCGAGAACAATCTTAACGGGAATTCTTTGGACGATTTTTACGTAGTTGCCGGTAGCATTCTCGGGCGGAAGCAAGCTGAAGAGCGGCCCCGTCGCGCCGGCAATGCTATCCACATGGCCGTTGACGGTGCGGCCGGTCGAATCCACGTGAATTTTAGCTTTTTGTCCCAGCTGCATGTGCTTGAGCTGCGTTTCTTTGAAATTCGCGGTGACCCAGACTTCATCCAGAGGCACCACGGTGAGCAGTTGCTGCCCTGGTTGAACATTCAATCCTTCGACCACCGTCTTGTTCACCTCGCCCGCTATCGGGGCAACGATCTTTGTGTATTGCAGGTTCAGTTGCGCTTGCTCCAGCAGAGCGCGCTTTTGCTCCACATCGGCGATTGCAGCACGCACGCGCGCCCGAGTTGACGATACTTGCTGCGGCCCGGTTTCCGCGTACACATGGTTCGCCGCCGCTTGCACCAGGCGGGCCTTCGCTTGTTGCACGGCCTGTTGGGCTGCGGATTCGCTGGCCTGGGCCCCGGCTACTGCCGCCGTGCTTGCTCTTGCCGCCGCCAGGGCCTGATCGTAAACTTGCGCGGCCACTTCCTTTTTGTCAACCAGCAACTTGTAACGTTGCAGATCGTCTTGCGCCTTCACATCCGCGGCCTCTGCCTGTTCTAATTGAGCATGGGCAGCGACAAGCTGTTTTTCAGCAGCAGCGACTCCCGCCCTGGTGTTTTCGACGTCTGATGCCGTGGACTCCAGTTGGCTCGAAGTGTTCACAGAAGTTATAGGCACGGTAATATTCAGCGATTGCGCTGTCGCCTCCGCGTTCGCCAGGTTGGCTTGCGCTTGCGCCACCGCAACCTCATAATCTTTTGGGTCAATCTCCACCAGTACAGTTCCTTTTTGCACCCACTGGTTGTCGTTTACGTTGACGTGGATCACGTAGCCGGAAATACGCGCGCTGACGGGATAGAGATGAACATCAACCTGGGCATCGTCCGTTGATTCATACCTGCTGAAATACCACAACAGCAATACGCCACCGACAAGCACTACCAGCACCCCGATTAAAATCAACAGGTTCCTGCGGCGCTTCGGCTGGGAATACGAACGTGGCGCAGGCGCCGCGCTTGCCACAGACTCGTGGCTTGTCCCAAAGTCGGAATGGGCTGGGTTTTCTTCTGCCATGGTCATTTTCCTTTGAAGTATTCCTTAACGCCCTGTTCAGCGGTGCCCAGGACGCGTGCCAAGGAGATTTTCGCGTAATTGTAGTTGTAAAGACTGGAGATGTACTGTTCGTGCGCGCTCGCCACCGTCTCTTGCGATTGCACCACTTCCACTGTGTCGGCAACGCCCGCTGCGAAGCGGTCGCGCGACTGCGTCAGCGCCTGCTCCGCCAGATCGATGTTGCTGCGCGCTACGTTGACCTGGTCGGCGTATGACTGCAGATTCAGCAACGCGGTGCGAACGTCCGCATCAATCTGCGCGCGCAGGCTCTCCATGCGCTCGTGGCTCTGCGTGAGCCTGGCGTCTGCCTGCAACACGTCGCCGTGAACGCTGCCCCCGGTAAAAATCGGGATCGACAAAGTTCCGCGCACGTCGAATACCTCAGTCGCCATCGAAGGGTGCGATGAACCGGTTCCGTAGTTTGCGTTGAAGGAGACCGAGGGAAAATAGCCGGCCACCGCCGCCTTGCGGGTGAATTCGGCCGCGCGCACCGCGCTCACAGCGGCCTGATAGTCGGAGCGCGAAGCATAGGCGCGTTTGAGAGCGTCATCGACGCTGATGCCATCGAAGGGCTGATAGAGCGATTTGTCGGTCAGTTCGAATTCCTGCCCGGCAGCCAGCCCGATGACCCGCGCCACCGTCAGCTTCTGAATGGCCAGATCATTTTTTGCCTGGATCAACTGCTGCTGCCGCGTCTGCAGTTCTACCTTTGCGCGCAAGCCGTCGATTGCCGGGGAAGTGCCGGCGGTCACCTGGTCCGTCGCCTGATCGTAGAGGGCCTGCGCAGTCTGGACCTGCGCTTCGGCCGTCTCGACGCGGGCCTCGTTGGCAATGGCCTGCAAATAGGTGAAGCCCACGGCGAGCACCACAAGATCGCGCGCGTCCCTGGAAGTGTATTCGGTGGATTTCAAATTCTGCGACGCGGCGCGCTCGCTATTAATCGACTTCCAGTCAAACAGCGACTGGGTCACCGCTACACGCGCGTCAAAATAGGAAAATGGGCCTACGGACGACGGCAAATTCACGCCTGGCAACGTAATTCCAAGCTGCTGAAGATTTATTTTCGAAACATCCACATAAGGCGAGGCCGTCACGTGGGGAAGCAGGGCGCTCAACTGCTCCCAACGCTCGCCGCGGGCCGCGCGGACATCGGAACTTGAAAGCAACAGCCCGAGATTCTGCTTCAATCCGCGATCAATCGCCTCTTGCAGCGAAATGGGGATCACCCCCGGAACCGGCTTTGTCGGCACGCTGCTGCCAAACGAACTCGCTCCCTGCGTTCCGGGAATGGATTGCCCAGGCGTACTCGGAGCATAGCTTGGCTCGGTGGTTTGCGCGAAGCCTGCTGTCGCGCAGCAGAACAAGGCTCCAGTCATCAGGAGAGCGCGGCTTGATACGCGATTAAAACAGAGCCTCAAGGGAAACCTCCTTACAAGAATCCCTCCTAAGCGGCAACCCAGGAGGCACCATCCTAAATGCGGCCCGCGATCCAGGCAACCCAAATCACAGGTGAAAGTTGGATGCGTCAGGGAGCAAGGGCGAAACATTTTTTCTGAACTGCTTCGCCATACACGTATTTCTGCATTGAAGGATACTGAAAGGAACTAAATGCTAATCTGCGGGGATCTTCAACTGCACAGCGAACTTACGCCGGCCATTGTGAGCTTGAATTTCAAATACTACGATTGTGCTATCTCCAATGCATGCTTTCGGGGTAGCAAAAGACCTTTCCATCTTGTGATTGCGTGCTCCTTATATTTTCGTAAACTATCGATATATAAAGATAGGAACGGTTTATGAATGCACAGCCGAAAACAATCGCAAGCCTTGCGCCACCATTCACAACAGAGACGGCAATTCTGAAGGTACGTGCCGCCGAGGATAACTGGAATTCACGCAACCCGGAGCAAGTGGCGCGGGGCTATACGGTGGATAGTCGCTGGCGCAACCGCTCTGAATTTATCGCCGGGCGAGAAGAGATCATCGCCTTCCTCACAAGAAAGTGGACAGCCGAACGAGAGTACCGCCTCATTAAAGAGCTGTGGGCCTTCGGTGAGAACAGGATTGCCGTCCGCTTCGCCTATGAGTCACAAGATCAGGCAGGACAATGGTTTCGCTCGTACGGCAATGAGAACTGGGAGTTCGATGCCAGCGGGCTTATGAAACAGCGGCACGCTAGCATCAACGATCTTGCGATCAAAGAACAAGACCGGCTTTTTCGTTGGCACCTGGGCCGCCGTCCGGATGAGCACCCTGGATTGAGCGAATTGGGCCTTTAGGCAGGAACGACAACGGCCGGCTGGGTTGCGCCCGCTGGTGTGGGGGTTCCGTAAAGCGAATGCGCGAATACTCGCGGAGCTGAAGCGTTATGTCGAAGCGCAAACGAAGCAACGCGATCGCAAGACTATAGGCAGGCCCGAAGCGCTCTAATATAATCTGTTTTTTAATTCAAAGGAGAAATCAAATGGCCGAGCTCAAATCCACCGCCAACGAAAACGAAATTTCGCGCGACCGCCTTGCGGAGCTGTTGAACGAAGACCTTTCCCGCGAATATCAAGCCATCATTGCCTACGTGGTCTATTCCCAGGTGCTCAGCGGCGCCCAATACATGGATATCGCTGCCCAGCTTGAAATCCACGCCAAGCAGGAACTCGATCATGCCCTGATCCTCTCGCGGCAGATCGACTATCTTGGCAAAATGCCGGCGGTCACTCCCAAGCCGGTACGCACATCGAAAAATGCGATCGACATGCTCCGGTACGATCTCGACAACGAAAACGAAACCATTCGCAATTACCGCGATCGCGTCCGGCAATGTGAAGCGCTGGGAGAATACGCGATGGCGGAGCAGATTCGCCAGATCCTCATGCAGGAGCAGGACCATCAAATCGATCTGGCCACTGCCCTCGGCGAAGAAGTTCCAGATTTGAGCGACGGTCCCAAAGGACGCAGCAAGCGGCGCTAATTTTCGCGTAGTGCGGCGGTTCGCGGGCTTTCTGCTGTATATTTGTGGAGTTTTCCATCGTGCGAGGTGCAGATGCCCCGAACCGTCCGCTGCGGGTTGATCCAGGCCAGCAATCCTGCTGGCCCTGAGAATTCTCTGGAAAAAATCAAGAAAGCCATGATCGAAAAGCACTTGAAGCTGATCGATCAGGCGGCCAAAAAGAAGGTCCAGGTCCTTTGCCTGCAGGAAATTTTCTATGGCCCGTATTTCTGCGCCGAGCAAAACACGCGCTGGTACGGATTGACCGAACGCATACCTGACGGCCCGACCATCAAGCTGATGCAGAAGATCGCGGCGAAACATCACATGGTGATGATTGTCCCGATTTATGAAGAAGAGATGACCGGCCTCTACTACAACACCGCTGCCGTTATTGACGCTGATGGCAAGTATCTCGGCAAGTATCGCAAGCACCACATCCCGCAGGTGGCTCCCGGCTTCTGGGAGAAGTTCTATTTCACGCCGGGAGACACCGGCTACCCCGTCTTCGATACAAAGTACGCCAAGGTTGGCGTTTACATCTGCTACGACCGCCATTTTCCCGAAGGAGCGCGGATCCTGGGATTAAACGGCGCCGAGATTGTCTTTAATCCTTCGGCAACCGTCGCCGGTCTTTCCGAATATCTCTGGGAGTTGGAACAGCCGGCGCACGCCGTGGCCAACGGATACTTTGTAGGAGCGCTGAACCGGGTGGGGAAAGAAGCGCCGTGGAACATCGGCGAGTTCTACGGCAAAAGTTATTTCTGCAATCCCCGCGGCAAGATCATCGCGCAAGCCAGCCGCGACAAAGACGAAGTCGTGGTCGCCGATCTCGATCTCGACATGATTGCAGAAGTGCGCAACACATGGCAGTTCTTCCGTGACCGGAGGCCGGATAGCTATCAGACACTTATCACCCAAACTGGAAAGGCGGCGGGCGTTCGCTAATGCCTGATTGCGCCGCTCGCGGCGCACGGTGGGAGTCCCGGCCTTCAGGCCGGGGTAAAAGTTCTTAAAGGTTTGGGCTTTAGCCCCGGGGTTGACGTTCTTAAAGGCATTCTGAAACTCTAGGATTTTTTATGAGCAAAGACGAGATCATCAAAAAACACAAGCAGTATATATTTCCTTCGGTCTTTACCTACTACTCTGAGCCTCTGGTTACAGACCATGCCAGCATGCAGTACCTGTGGGATGCCGACGGCAAAAAATATCTCGACTTCTTCGGTGGCATCGTTACCATCTCCGTCGGTCACGCCAACCCACGGGTGACTTCGAAGATTAAAGCGCAGATTGATAAACTGCAGCATGCATCCACGGTGTTTCCCAACGAAGCCGTGGTCGCGCTGGCGGAAAAGATTGCTCAGATCACGCCGGGTGAAATCAGCCAGAGCTACTTCACCAACAGCGGAACTGAAGCCAACGAGACCGCAATTCAGCTTGCACGCATGCATACCGGCCGTTACGAGGTGGTCGCCCTGCGCCACGGATACAGTGGCCGCTCGCAGCTCGCGCAATCGCTCACCGGCCACAACACCTGGCGCAAATCACTGCCCGCGCCCGCGCCCGGCGTAGTGCATGCTCTGAACGCGTATTGCTATCGCTGTCCTCTAGGCAAAACATATCCGAGCTGCGAGGTGGCATGCGCTAAAGATCTCGAGGCCGTTATCCAGACCACAACCTCCGGAGAGATTGCCGCCTTCATCGCCGAGCCCATCCAGGGCGTCGGCGGCTTCATCACTCCGCCGAAAGAATATTTCAAGATCGTCTTCAAGATTGTGAAAGATTACGGCGGCCTCTTTATCTCAGACGAAGTACAGACCGGCTGGGGCCGCACCGGCAAACGCTGGTTTGGGATCGAGCAGTGGGAGGTCACACCCGACATCATCACCGCTGCCAAAGGCCTGGCCAACGGAGTGCCCGTGGGAGGAACATTTACGCGTCCTGAGATCGCGGCCAGCTTCAAGGGTTTGCAGATAGCGACGTTTGGCGGCAACCCTGTTACTTCCGTCGCTGCCAGGGCTACTATCGAGGTGATTGAAGAAGACCGGCTGATGGATAACGCCGCTACGGTCGGCGAATACTTCCGCCAGGGCCTGGAAGACCTGAAGCAGAAGCATGAGCTCATCGGCGATGTGCGTGGCATGGGCCTGATGCAGGCGCTTGAGTTCGTCAAAGACCGCAATTCCAAAGAACCCGCTCCGCAGGAAACCGCCCAGTTGATGGAAGAGTGCCGCAAGCGCGGATTGCTGGTCGGCAAGGGCGGCCTGTACGGAAATGTGATCCGCCTGTCCCCACCCTTGAATATAGGAAAGACCGACGTTGACGAAGCCATTCGCGTGATGGATGAAGCCCTCGTGGCGATCGCGCCGGCCGCAGTCGGCGCGGGAAAGGCCCGCTGACGCCGATGAGCGCTACATCGCCTGCCGCATCTTCTTCTATGACGGGAAAACCCATCGAATCCAGCCCGCTGTATAACCACGATCTTGCCCCTGCGGCGAGTGAAAAGCGCACCTGGACTACCTACAACTACGCCGCGCTCTGGGTCTCAATGTCCGTCAATATTCTGACGTATATGCTGGCCGCCAGCCTGATTCAGGGCGGCATGAGCTGGAAGCAGGCAGTGTTGACCGTCTTTCTCGGCAACAGCATTGTCCTGGCCCCCATGCTTCTGAATTCGCATCCCGGCGCCCGTTATGGCGTTCCCTTTCCGGTACTCGCCCGCGCATCCTTCGGCGTGCTGGGAGCGAACGTCGCGGCGGTGCTGCGCGCGCTGGTCGCCTGCGGGTGGTTTGGAATTCAAAGCTGGATCGGCGGCGAAGCCATCAATACCCTTTTGGGAACGGTCTGGCCGGCGTGGCGCAACAACCCGAACGGCGCCGCCATCTGCTTCGCCATCTTCTGGACGATCAACCTGGCCGTGATCCTCAAAGGCATCGAGTACATCCGCTTCCTGCAGGGAATCAGCGCGCCCATCCTGCTGGCGGTCGGCCTGTCGCTGTTGGGATGGGCTTATTTCAGCGCCGGCGGCTTTGGCCCCATGCTCTCGGCGCCTTCGCAATTTCGCAACACCGGCGACTTTCTGAAGTTCCTCGTCCCTGCGCTCAACGGGACGGTCGGCTTCTGGTCAACCGTCTCTCTCAATATTCCCGACTTCACCCGCTTCGCCAAAGACGAGCGCGGCCAGGCCATCGGACAAGCCATCGCGCTGCCGCTCACCATGACGCTCTACTCGTTCATCGGCGTGGCCGTTACTTCGGCGACGGTGGTGATCTACGGCATGGCCATCTGGGACCCGGTCCAGCTGCTCAGCCGCTTCCACTCTCCGGTCGCGGTCGTGATTTCGCTGTTGGCCATTCTGCTGGCGACCTTGAACGTGAACATCGGAGCGAACGTCGTCTCCCCGGCCAATGATTTTTCAAACCTCTGGCCGCGCAAAATCTCATTCAAGCTCGGCGGCGTCATCACCTGCTTCATCGGCGTCGCCATGATGCCCTGGAAGCTGCTGGCCAATCACAAGACGTTTATCTTCGGATGGCTGGGCGGATACGCAGCCGTCCTCGGTCCGGTGGCGGGAATCATGATCTGCGACTACTACCTGGTGAGGCGCAAGCAGCTCGTAGTGAATGACCTGTACTGGCGCGGCGGGGAATACGAATACGCCAGCGGCTTCAACTGGCGGGCCATCGCGGCACTGGTGATCGGTTCAGCCGTCGCGCTCATGGGACTGGTGATTCCATCGGTGAGGTTTCTCTACGACTACTCCTGGTTTGTGGGATTTGCTGTGGCGTTTGTGAGTTACTACGCGCTGATGCGGACTGTGGAATAGAGCGGCACTCAGCACTCAGCATTCAGCACTCAGCCAAAGCCCCCGATCCCAGGATGTGGCTGTAATGGCGATGTTACGCCAACCATTGCGATGGCTGTCTCCCGACGGGCTACTCCGTAGGAGTCCGCAAGATCAGCGCACACGTTCCAACACACGCCGCCAAGTCTTGGCATCCCCGATCTCCAGCCGGTTGCCTTCGATTTTGAAGGGACGCGGCTGGTCAGTGCCGGTGAAATCCGGCGCCAGACTGCCCTCGACATGATGTGTCACCACGCGTTTTTCTGCGTCTACGGTGTAGGTGCCGAAGTATGCGACATAGGCGGTGTACGCTGCGAGGGCATGCTCGGGTGAAGGCAGGTTGCCATCAATAAGATTCGCTTCCGGAAAAGGCGCCAGTGGCGGAACCTTCATGATCTGAATGTGCACGTGCCCGGTTGCGTCGTAAACGAAGTATCCCCGTGGATGTTCACCGAACCGATACTGCCACTTGCCATCCTTATCGAGATCGGCAACCTCCACCAGTCGCCATGTGCCAATCAGCGCGTCTGCTTCCTGGGCGGGGCGTTGCGTGCCGAGCTTGTGAACCATTTTCATTTCTGTGCCTTCGCAGTAGTGGTGGATCTTCACACCTGATTCTAAGGGATAAGGGACAGTTAGCGTAAACAGGCGATTTTAACCGTTGACGGATTGCTGGCTAAACGGCGATGTTTCAAAAGCTATTTGGGTTGCAACCCTGCAACCATGTTCCGAGCCTCAACACAGAAAACAATAAGAGCCAGACCAACGGTCATGGCAATACAAGTGAGCAAGCGCATTCGCACGGAACTGGCGGGAAAAAGAGTCCTGTGAACCTTCCAGCCCTTGTGCCAACTCCATATCGAAACTCGTTGTACGGTTGGGTCTCGATTCACTTCGCGCACAAGTTGGCGAATATATTTCCACGTAAGTAGATAAAACATGAGAGCTATGCTGAAAAGAATTAACGAGGGTGTCGACATTGCCGTACTGACCGTAGATTATACAACCGTAGCGTTAAGCGCATTTAGCAACAGTAAGCCGGGTGCCCCATGCCCCGCAAAGCGGGGCGTGGGCTTAAGAAGCTTTCCTCCTTATTGTTTTTCTGTTTTTCCTGCCTCTAAAATCGGATCATGCCAGATTACAAAATTCATCTGATCGGCGAAGACGACGAAGTTGCCACGATTCGCGTTGCGCCACTTAACGGGCTCTGCTACATCAGCTTTCATTATCGGAACCGTCCCGCGGAATACAATGTCTGTCAATGATTCCCAGCGATCCGCGGCCAACCCGGCTGGCTGATGCAGCTTCAGTGTTGCTCTTTGGCGGCGACGACGATAGCCGGATCGGGGCGGCGGTGGCATCCCTGGACCGGTTGTTTCGTGACATTACCGGCATGCGCGAAGACACGGTCGACCCGCGCGACCGTTCGGCTGCCTCGGTGCCTGCGGGGTCCGCTATTTCTCCGCTGGATGCCGCACGCTGTATGTTGGACCCGCGGCGGACCGCCATCTATCTGCGCGGCGTTTATGGCGCCATCCAGGAAGCGCAGCGGCGGTTCCCAGGGGAGGTCATCCACGTCTTGTATGCCGGTTGCGGGCCGTTTGCGCCGCTGTGTCTGCCTTTGCTGCCGCTGCTCGCCGGACAGGCGGTTCGCTTTACCCTGCTGGACGTGCATGCGCGGGCTGTCGAGAGTGTCCAGGCAATCCTGGCAGCCTTGAGGTTGGAAGGGGAGAATGCAAATTGTCTGGTATGCGATGCCACCCACTATCACAACCCGGAACATCGACCCTTGCATGTCGTTGTCAGTGAAACCATGCAGCGAGCGCTGGAGAAAGAGCCGCAAGTGGCTATCCTGATGAACACGGCTCCCCAGCTTACGGCCGGCGGCCTGATGGTTCCCGAGATGATTGCCGTGGATGCGGTTCTCACCGACCTGTCACGGGAACTTGGCGGCAATGGCGTTGTACCGGGGCCTTGGAGTGGCCGCGTTCCGCTTGGCCGGATTCTCGAGGTTGACCGCGAACGGGCCTGCGCGTGGGCTGCGGCAGCAGTGCCATCGCATTTGCCGCCGGCGCGAATCGCCCTGCCGTCATTGGTCGCGGCGCAATACTCACTGGTGCTGGCGACCACCATTCGTACGTTTGGCGTGCACCAGCTGCGGGAGTATGAGTCGGGTCTCACCCATCCGCTGATGGTTAATGGCTGGCGCGCGGGCGAGGAGGTCGAGTTTACTTACCGCCTTGGCGAGAAACCCGGATTCCACCTGGAGCGGACCAGACGTCAGGACGGGCGAGACGCCACCGACAACACCTCGAACGCTTCGACTCTGCCCACCAAATAGGATTCTAGGGATTGATCGGGAGCCAAGCATGAAGGTATTTCCTTCTGCCGGGAGTAGCCTATGAAGAGACGAATTATATCGATGTAGAATGATGGTACAAGTGATGGTACATAAAACGTACGAACTCAGCTGCCGATTGTCCATCGAAACAGCCATCGAGCGAATAGAAGATCTTCTTGCAAAAGAAGGGGTGCAATACAGGACCGCAGATCTTTCCATTGCTTCGATAGGGACTCCAATTGCTCTGTTCAGCTTTCAGAGAATTCTCTATAGCAGCAGGAACTGGGTTGGTCTAAATCCTTTCACATTTGTTAGTAGCGTAATTGTGCGATGCGAATCGAGCAGCGGCGGCCTCACAAGGATCATCATTCAAGTCAACCAGGCGAGAACATTCCTTTGGTCGGCGTTCTGGGCTTGGTGTGGCGCCCTATCGGCGCTAGGCATGCCAGAACCAGCGGGCGCCATTCTGTTCATGGCAGTTACGTTAGCCGCGTGGTTTGGTTTGGTGTCTTTCTTGGGAGGGGCATTGATAAAGAAAGAAATTGGGGGTTGGCTAATGCACAACGAAAAGACAGATAGTCCCAAAGTCGTCCTGATTACTTTGTCGGGTGCCCCGCAAAGCGAGGCGTAGGGCACGGCCTTACTAACTCGCGCGCGCACTTTCCGGGCGCAGGTTTTCTCCGTGCCTCCGAGCCTCCGTGGTGATCTGGTCTTTGCTTAGCCTGGCACCAAAGTGATATCAAACTATTGACTCTTACCAAATCGTGGGTCATCGTAGGGATTGGAAGCCCGCTCCGGCGTGCCGTGGGTTTATCCAGCATCTAGAATGCGGGAGGCATTGGCCTCTTATGGATTTTTGAAAAATTAATTGAGCTATTCTCGGGATTTGAGCCGTTTTCGCGGCAGCCCGTTCAGCCCCCTACTGCGCGGGTACACCGATTCTGGAATTGCTCTAACAATGCCCGGGGCGAAAAAAGGCCGGGAGTAGTCAAACCAGGTAATACCCCGTTTTTTGGCTGCATTCAGTTGCAAACAAAAGGGTTGGCTAAAGAGAGACGTTACTTAGTAACCCCCCACCCCCTCCCCCTCCCTAAGGACATGGATAACTTACAGATTGCCCCAAGCAAGCAGGGGGCCCTCTCAAAGCGATCCGCGCAAATCCGTGTAATCCGTGGTGAGCTTTTTATGAGAACCGAGAACTGCTGCTAAGAGATGCCTTTCGAGAGCAACTCTTCCATGCTGCATTGCGGACTTCGGCCGCGGGCTTCCTGGAGTTGCTTCCAGCTCATCGGCGGCTTCCCGGTATCTACCTCGACCATGGTGATACAGCCCGGCACAGGACAAACCAGCGCGCAAAGGTTGCAGCCTACGCATTCGTCTTCCAGGATGTGGGGAACGTGTTTGGGCAGCACTCCATGGCGCAGGTCGCCCGCCGGACGCTCTTCCACCCGGATGCACTGGTGTGCGCCGTCTTCACAGGCGATATAACAAAGGTTGCACCCGATGCATTTTTCGGCGGCGATTTTGGCGATGATCTTGTAATTCAGGTCGAGGTTGCCCCAGTCTTCCACATGCGGGACCGCCTTGCCTACCAGTTCCATGGCTGAATTCATGCTCTTTTCTTCCAAATAGTTTTCCAGGCCATCAATCATGTCGCGAACAATGCGAAAGCCGTAGTGCATCGCCGCCGTGCAGACCTGCACCGAGGCTGCGCCCAGCAGCATGAATTCCACGGCATCCCGCCAGTTCGAGATTCCGCCAATGCCCGAAATGGGAATCTTAACTTCGGGGTGCCTGGCCACGGAAGACACCATGTGCAGCGCGATGGGCTTCACCGCGGGGCCGCAGTAGCCGCCGTGCGATCCGTAACCGGCTACGCTGGGACGCGGTGAGAAGGTGTCGAGATCCACGCCCACCAGGCTGTTGAAGGTATTCACCAGAGATACTGCGTCCGCGCCGCCGGCTTTGGCGGCTACTGCCATGTGGGCGATGTCGGTGACGTTGGGAGTCAGCTTCACGATCACCGGGGTGCGGGCGACTTCTTTTACCCAGCCGGTAATCATAGTGGCGTACTCGGGGACCTGGCCGACGGCGGCGCCCATGCCGCGCTCCGACATTCCGTGGGGACAGCCGAAGTTCAGCTCCAGCATGTCAGCGCCTGAATCTTCGGCGCGCTTTACGATGTCATGCCAGGTGGCGCGCTTGGATTCGACCATCAGCGAGGCGATGACCGTGTGCTGGGGAAAACGCTTCTTCACTTCAGCAATCTCACGGAGGTTGTCTTCGATGGGGCGGTCGCTGATGAGCTCGATATTATTAAGGCCCATCATGCGCTCATTCTTAAGGTCTACCGACCCATAGCGGGAAGCCGTGTTGATAATCGGTTCGCCGATGGTCTTCCAGACCGCGCCGCCCCATCCTGCTTCAAAGGCGCGCATGACCTGGTAAGCGGTGTTGGTGGGTGGACCAGAGGCGAGCCAGAATGGATTGGGAGAACGGACTCCGCAAAAATTAATGCTTAGATCAGGCATGGGCCCTCCTTCCTTTTGTCGCCTCAAGCATCTGATGGATGCCTAATGCGGCTTTCTTGCCGTGCGCGACCGCGTCCACAACTTCGCCGCCGCCGTTGACACAGTCGCCGCCGGCAAAGTAATGCGGGTTCCTGGTGTGCATGGTTTTTGGATCGACCACAACGCATCCGCCCTGCAGCTCGATGCTGGGAATTTGCTTCAGGAAATCGAGCTTGCGCTTTTGCCCGAGGGCCTTGATGACCATGCCGACATCGAGCCTAAACTCACTGCCCGGCACAGGAGCATAGTTGTAACGCCCGCGCGCGTCTTTTGCTGAACGATCGGCGGACGAACGCGTACGAACGCATTCCAGAGCTTCAACCCGGCCGTTGCCTGATCCGATGATGCGCACCGGCGCGGCCTGCCATATGAAGCTGACGCCATCATGTTTGGCCAGCTCGTATTCGTAATCGAAGGCGGTCATCTCTTCGGAGCTGCGGCGATAGACCATGTAGACCTCTTCGGCGCCCAACCGCCTGGCGGCCGTGACTACGTCAATCGCGGTATTGCCCGCGCCGATGACCGCAACGCGCTTGGTAATTTCAACCTGGTCGAAGCGCTTGCTCTTGGTGCTTTCGATGAACGAAAGCGCGTCATAAGAACCCTCGAGCTCTTCGCCGGGGATGCGCAGATCTTCGGTCTCGCCCAGCCCGATGCCGATAAAGATGGCATCGTAATCGCGTTCCAGTTCGGGAATGGTATTGTCTTTGCCAACCGTGACTCCGTTCCTGATCTCGACGCCGAGGGAGCGGATCATCTCAATCTCCTTAACTGCTTCCGCCGCGCGCATTTTATAGGCTGCGATTCCATATGTGTTCAATCCACCAGGCTGCGGCTTCGAGTCGAAGATGACGGTCTCGTATCCTAACTTCCTCAATTCGGCAACGCACGAGAGGCTGGCTGGACCTGCGCCGATCAATGCAACCCGATATCCGTTTGATGTTCCGACCTTAAACAGCTGCGTGCCACTGGCGATCACGGGATCGACGGCATAGCGTTGCAGCTTGCCGATCTCCACCGGTTTTTTCCCCTCTGCATTCAGCACGCATACACCTTCGCATAACACCGAAGTAGGGCACACACGGGCGCAACTTTGTCCGAGAATGTTGGCGCTCAGAATTGTTTTGGCCGAGCCGCGTAAGTTGCCGGTGAGGATTTGACGGATAAACTGGGGCACGTCAATTCCCGTGGGGCAGGCTTTGATGCAGGGCGCGTCCTGGCAAAAGAGGCAGCGCGAACCCTCTTCCAGCGCCTGGCCCTCGGTCAGCGGCGGATTGATATCGGCAAAGTTCGCTTCCAGTTGTTCGAGTGGAAGTTTCGGGGCCGGTTCCTTAAGCATGGATCACCTGGGCGCTGCAGCGTCCTTCTCGAAAATCGCGTGGAGGTGGAAATTTCTGGAGTGTAGCATAGAATGTTCACTCTACCTGTAAGAATACACGGATGGCGCTGCCGCGGAGGGCTGATGAGCTTTGACACTCTGATCGTAAATGGAACCGTGGTAACGGCCAGCGATAGCTATGCCGCCGACGTGGCGATTGCCGGCGGAAAGATTGTGGCCATTGGGCAGGGCTTGCCGCGAGAGAACACGGAACAGGTATTGGAGGCAAAAGGGAAGTACGTGCTTCCCGGCGGCATTGATGTGCATACGCATCTCGATATGCCCTTTGGAGGCACGACCAGCGCCGATGATTTTGAGACCGGCACCCGCGCCGCCGCATTTGGCGGGACGACAACACTGATTGACTTTGCCATCCAGTACAAAGGCCAATCGCTGCGGACGGCTTTCGACACCTGGATGCAAAAGGCCTCAGCCAAAGCGACTACGGATTATGCGTTCCACTGCATCATCACCGATCTTCCTGACGCCCGCATTGGCGAGATGAATGACCTGGTGCGCGACGGGGTGCCCAGCTTCAAGCTGTTCATGGCCTACCCTGGCGTCTTCATGCTTGACGACGCCACCATCTTCAAAGCCATGCGCGCGGCCTCGAAGGCCGGCGGCATGATCTGCATGCACGCCGAGAATGGCGGGGCCATTGACGTGATCGTCAAGCAGGCGCTGGCCGAAGGCAAGACCGCGCCCAAGTACCACGCGCTCACCCGCCCAACCACCGCGGAGGCCGAGGCCACGTCACGGGCGATTGCTTTGGCGGAGATGGCCGGGTCGCCTGTCTATATCGTGCACTTGAGCTGCAACGATGCGCTGGAAAAAGTACGCGAGGCGCGGGACCGTGGGTTGCCGGTTTATGCTGAGACCTGTCCGCAGTATCTTTATCTTTCTATAGAAGATATGGAGGGGCCGGGCTTCGAAGGCGCGAAATATGTCTTCACTCCACCGCTGCGCGAGAAGTGGCACCAGGAAAAGCTCTGGACTGGATTGAAACAGGACCACCTTCAAGTTGTTTCAACCGATCATTGTCCTTTTTGTTTTAAGGAGCAGAAAGAGCTGGGCAAAGATGACTTCACCAAGATCCCCAATGGCGGCCCCGGCATCGAGCACCGCATGAGCCTTATTTATTCCGGAGGCGTAGCCAAAGGCCGCTTCAGTGTGAACCGCTTTGTCGAGCTGGTCTCGACTACGCCGGCTAAGATCTTCGGGCTTTATCCTCAAAAGGGAACTGTGGCGATTGGCAGCGATGCCGACCTGGTAATCTTCGATCCCAAGCGCCAACACACGATCAGTATAAAAACCCATCATATGCGGGTTGACTACTCGATGTTTGAAGGGACAACCGTGACCGGTATGCCCGACGTTGTGCTTTCACGCGGACGGGTGATTGTTGATGGGGATAAGTTTTTGGGGAGGGCTGGGGCGGGGAACTTCCTCAAACGGGCGGCGTATAGCGGAGTGTGACCTTTATCAGGAGCATCGGCGCGAGGGAAAAATCTAAGCGAAAGTCCGATTTCAGCCGTGGGCGGTTCCCATCGCCAATCGGAGGTCCTTCGCCTCGGGGCTCAGGATGACAGTATTGGGGGAGATTGGCGCTCACGACGGCTAGTCCGGCCAGCGGCAGGTGACTACTTTGGTCTCAGTATAGAAATGCACCGCGTCTTTTCCCAGGGCGTGCAGATCGCCGAAGAATGAGTTCTTCCATCCGGAGAAGGGAAAAAATGCCACGGGCGCCGGTACCCCGACATTCACTCCGATCATTCCAGCAGTTGCATTTTGGGTGAACTCACGGGCTACTGAGCCAGAGCGTGTGAAGATGGAGGCAGCATTCCCATATTCGGAATGAGAGATGACGTCGAGAGCATCTTTTAGTGTCTTCACGCGGACTACTGAGAGCACCGGACCAAAAATTTCTTCTTTAGCGACGCGCGATTTTGGATCAACATGATCGAGCACGGTGGGGCCAACAAAGAATCCGTTGTTCCTGGCCGCTGCGTCTTTGCGGCCATCGCGGGCGAGCGTGGCCCCCTCTTTTTCCCCAACCTCTATATAGCTCAGGATGCGCTTCTTGGCCTCTTCTGAGATTACTGGGCCCATGGAGGTGGCTTTTTCCGCTCCTGAACCTATGGTGAGACCGTTAGCCGCGTTGACCAATTCTTTCACCAGAGGATCAGCCGCCTCTCCGACTGCCACGACGACGCTCGTGGCCAGGCAACGCTCGCCGGCGCAACCGAAAGACGAGCCCATGATCGCGCTTACGGTTGTTTTCATATCATGATCGGGCATCACCACAGAGTGGTTCTTCGCGCCTCCGAGCGCCTGCACGCGCTTGCCGTTGTTTGCGGCTGTCTGATAGATGTAACGCGCAACCGCGCTTGAGCCGACAAACGATACCGCCTTCACCCGAGAATCCGTGAGCAACTGGTCTACGGTATTTTTGGCTCCGTGCACCAGATTGAGGACGCCGGCAGGAAGCCCGGCCTGGTAAGCGATCTCAACCAATCGCACGGAGGTGCGCGGCACCTTGTCGGAGGGCTTCAGTACAAAAGTGTTTCCGCAGGCGAGGGCCATGGGAAACATCCAGAGCGGAACCATAACGGGAAAATTGAATGGCGTAATTCCAACGCAAACACCAATCGGATGCCGGGTTGACCAGGCATCAACGCCTGAACCCACCCGGTCTACGGTGTCGCCCATCATGAGCGTGGGAGCGCCGCAGGCAAATTCAACGCATTCGATTCCACGCTGAAACGAGCCCTTGGCTTCGTCGAGGGTCTTGCCATTTTCTTCAGTGACCAGTGCGATCAGCTCGTCGGCGCGGCTTTCCAGCAGCTCGCGAAATTTAAAGAGGATGCGGCAGCGCTGCAGAACGGGAGTCTTGCTCCATGATTCAAAGGCGGCGTGTGCCGAGGCAACCGCGGCCGAAATCTCTTCCGCTGTGCAGCGCGGAATCTCCGCTACCGCTTCGCCGGTGGCGGGGTTGCGCTGAATGTCTTTCGGCCCTCGCGAGATGACAGGTTTTCCATCGATATAAAGCGGACATGATTTCAATTCAAGCGCAGTCGCGGTGGGTGACATAGCGGCCTCCAGGAAGTATGGAGAGATTTTACACCCGCTTTTGCAGCCGGGCGGAACTGAACGAGAATGCCCCTCTTTCTTTTGCATGACTGGCGCATTGCACTTTGTGAACACGGTATAGCATACATATAATGATGCAATCATTGCGTAGGTCCCTCGTCTTACAGCAGCGCTATCTCAAGATGGATACGCCATCAACGCCGGAACGAATCTTGTTTGCGATCGAACGGGTGCGACCACGCCGATTGGCCAGGCGGCGGAAAGCGGAGGCGATCCAGCCTTGAGCGCAGAGCTTCTTCGTGCGGCGATTTTTCACACGCCGCGCAATCCTTTCCATAGCACCAACGGGCTTGAGGTATTTTCTGACGGCGGACTGGCCACCGAGGCGGGGCGCATTTGTGGTTGCGGCGAATTCGGCGAGTTGCAGCGGCGATTCCCGGCAGCGCCGGTGCGCGATTTGCGAGGCGGCTTCCTGCTCCCTGGATTTGTGGATACTCATGTTCACTATCCGCAGGTCCGCGTGCTGGGCGCGCTCGGACATGAACTTCTCGATTGGCTTAATCAAAGCGCGCTGCCGGAAGAGACACGGATGCATGACCGCGATCACGCGCGGTGCGTGGCCGGCGAGTTTCTGAGAGGGCTGGCTTCGCACGGTACAACCACCGCGCTGGTCTTCGGAGCGCACTTCGCTTCTGCTATGGAGATATTCTTCGAAGCGGCAATATCGTCAGGTTTGCGGATCACCAGCGGGCTGGTGGTTTCTGACCGCATGCTTCTGCCCGAGCTGCATGTCTCGCCGCAGGAGGCTTATCGGCAAAGTGCGGAGCTGATCCGGCGCTATCGCGGACGCGGCGTGGAATATGCGGTGACGCCGCGATTTGCCCTGTCGACATCGGAGGCGTTGCTTGAAGTGTGCCAGACGCTGATGCGCGAGTATCCGGGGGTTCGCTTCCAGACACATATCAACGAAAATACGAGGGAGATCGCGGAGGTGGCGAGCCTGTTTCCCTGGGCAGAAGATTATCTGGCGGTGTATGAGAAGTTCGACCTGGTGAGCGAGCGTTCTGTGCTGGCGCACAACGTTCATACGACGGATAAGGCGCTGGCGCGGCTGGCAGCGCGCGGAGCCTCGGTTGCGCATTGCCCTTCGAGCAATGCATTGTTGGGGAGCGGATTGTTTCCCCTGCGACGGCACATCGCAGCGGGCGTTCGGGTGGCGCTCGGGACAGACGTAGGCGGGGGCACTGGATTCGGGATGTTGAAGGAAGGGTTGCAGGCGTATCTTTTGCAGCGACTATCTCCGGAGGGGCTGGTGCTGACGCCGGCGCAGTTGCTGTACCTCGCCACGCGGGCTGGTGCGGAAGCGTTGGGAGTGGCTGACGAGACCGGGGATTTTTCGGAAGGCCGTTCGGCGGATTTCGTGTATCTGCGTCCACCTGAGCGAAGTCCGCTGGAGGCGGTGACAAAGAATGCGGAGAGCGCGCAGCGAGTGCTGGCGGCGCTCTTCACCCTTGCCGGTTCTGAGAGTGTGGTGGAGACGCGCGTGCGCGGCAAGCAAGTGTATCGTGCCAACGAGATTCACGCGCAGTGACGCTCGGGGAAGTAGACGGTCTCGATCGGGAAGGATTTGCCGCGCGCCTGGCGGGGTCCGTGGGTGATGGTGAAAGTTCCATCCAGATGCTGGTGAATCATCAGCGTGCATCCGCTAAAGAGTTTTCAAAGCAAAGAAGGATGAGAACGTTTCAACAATTCTTGCCGGCAGATCATTCACTGCCTTTCGTGATAAGAGATCATGACCTACACCTTCAACCTCAAACAGGAGGGTGCGGGCAGGAATCAGTTCCAATGCCGACGCCATCTCAGCTACCGACCCGAATGGGTCACGTGAGCCATGTACAAAGAGTGCTGCGGTCACGAGCCTTGGGAAGTGCCCCGTGCGCATCTCGGTTGGTCTTCGCGGCGGGTGGAGAGGGTAGGACAATAACAGCAATCCGCCCAGCCGTTGCAATTCGTCCGCAGATTGCGAGCCGGCAAGCAGCATCGTTGCCTGTCGGCCACCGTAAGAGTGGCCACCGAGGAAAATACGGCCAGACACAAGTTGTCTTGCAGCATTGACCGCCTGCCTCAATCCCTCCCGGTCACGCTCAGCAGAGGCGGGAAACGGTGGACCATGCGGGTGCGCCTGGCGAAATGGCAGGTCGCAGCGCAGCACCGTAACCCCGGCCTCGGCAAACACGTCGGCGATTGTCAGCAAAAGTTTGGATTGACAATTCGCCCCAGCACCATGGGTGAGCACCAGCGCGTCGCCGTTTGCCCGAGCGGGGAGATGAAGAAAGCCGCGAACCGCCGGTTCGGCAGAGAGATCGGCAAAAGGTTTGACAGGGCTTGGTGAAGCCACAGACGAATTGTATCGCCAATTACACGGCGCTGGAGAAAACAGGAAATAGCTCCGGCAATCAAGAGTAGGCCGGAAATGTAATTCCGAACATAGGGGCTTTGCTTATGGACTGTTCTTCCGTCGCTTCATCCTGAATGACGTCCCAATGCTCGGCAAGAATTCCGTTTTGAATGCGCACAATATCTGCGGCAATCCAATTCACAGGAGCGCCGAAACCGCTAAATCGCCCGTGCACGATCACGAGGTCTCCCTCAGCCACGATCATTCCCGGTTCGTACTTCAAAGTTGGCGGAAGGGACTTGATCAGATTGAACAGTCCCTCACGGCCCGGTTCGATGTGCGCACTGTGCTGAACATAATGTGGCGACCAAAACTTCTCGGCAGCCTTGTAGTCACGCTTGTTGAACAACGTGTCGAACGCTTCCAGGACAAGCGCTTTGTTTTTCGACTCGATCTTTTCACTCACCACTTCCATTTTTGCCATTTGCCATCCCTCCTCTTCTCATGAGGCAATTCCAACTGACGCTGCAAGCCGTGGGTGCTTAAAGCTTTGAGCCACCGTCCACCGGGATACTGGCGCCGGTGATCCAGCGCGCCTTGTCCGAAGCCAGGAACGCGACTACGTCTGCCACGTCTTCCGGCTTGCCGATTCGCTGCAGTGCTTGCATTCCAAGAGTAATCTCGCGACCCGCTTCAGTTTTAGCGAAGTTCGACATGTCAGTGTCGATCACACCGGGCGCGACTGCATTTACGCGTATACCTCGGGACCCAAGAATGGCAGCCCAGTTTTTGACCAGAGTCTCTAATGCTCCTTTGGTCGAGGCGTAGGCAAGGAGCGAAGGGTTGTCCAAGCCAGGCTTCCCAACAACGGCGTGCGCCCCGATGGAAGAGATCACGATGATGTTCGAGCCTTCACCCAGGATGGGCAGGAGTTGCTGCACCAGGAAAAACGGACTTCGCACATTGGTTGCAAAGAGATTGTCAAAATCCTCTACCGTGTGATCCGCGATAGTTGCAGCCTTGGAGATACCAGCGTTTGACACGAGCACATCCAATCGCTGGCCCACGATGGAGCGAACCTCCTTTGCCAGCAGGGTTGCTCCCTCTGGAGTTGCGAGGTCTGCCCTTATCGCGTCCGCGCGGCCTCCCTTGGACTGGATACTCTCGACCAGAGACCGAGCTTCCTGGGCGGAGCGGCCGTAGTGAACCAATACATGTGCACCCGTCTCAGCAAGCGCCAACGCAGTGGCTCGTCCAATTCCACGGGAAGCCCCGGTCACCAGTGCAGTTTTGTTGTGCTGAACCATTCTTACCCCCTCGACTTGGATTACCTCTTCAGTCCATCAGTCGCCGCATCGGATACGAGCGCCAGGGCTGCTCTGGCGCAGTCGACGTCGTTCTGTACCGCGGGCGCCCCGCTCACCCCGATCGCTCCGACAATTTCTCCGTCAACCTTTATGGGAAACCCTCCTCCGTATGCCGCCACACGCGCAAGTGTGGGGATGCCGGTCAAAAGCGACGGGTCGCCTTGGATAAAGTTGAAAAAGTCCTGCGTGGAGACGCCGAACAGAGCTGTATATGCCTTATTCTGCGCAATCTCGATGGAAAGGATCGGGGCCCCATCCATCCGGCTGAATGCCTTGAGATTGCCCCCGTCATCGAGAACCGCTACGTTTTCGTTAACGCCAAGCTCTCTGGCTTTCGCCACCGCTTTATCCACCATTTTCTGTGCCAGCTCAGAAGAGATGCTGTGTTTCTTGATCACGTTAGGCATCGGACACCTTCCTCTACTTGAAACGTATTGCGTGCAGAATCACCTTGCCGAGATTCGCAGTGTGACTTCGCGTGCCTTGGTTCAAGCATTCATTCCGCCATCCACGGTAAGATTTGCCCCGGTAATGTAGGAGGACTCAGGACCGGCGACAAATGACACCAGCGCAGCAACCTCATCCACTTTCCCGTAGCGGTCGAGGGCTGTGGCGGCCTTCTGCGGCGCCGCCCAATCGCCCGCGGCGGGATTCAAATCCGTGTCGATCGGACCTGGCTGCACGTTGTTGACCGTGATGCCCCGGCTCCCGACCTCTCTGGACAGCGCCTGGGTAAATATCTTCACGGCTCCCTTCGTGGCCGAGTAGGGGACAAGCCCGGGCACCACGACACGCTCCCCCACGGACGAGCCGATCATGATGATGCGTCCACCGTCATTCATGCGCTTCAGCGCCGCCTGCGTCGCGACGAATACGCCGCGGACGTTAATGTCAATCACGCGGTCCAGCTCCTCCAGCGTGGTCTGCTCGAACGTTTTCGGAATGGCCGTGCCGGCATTGTTTACAAGCACATCAAGCCGGCCGAATGTCGCCACGGTCTTTTCGACCGCGGCTTCGACGGCGCCGGCGTCAGTAGCGTCAGCCCGAATCGCGATCGCCTTCCGGCCAGACCGTTCAATCTCCTTGACGATCGACGCGGCCGCATCGACGCCTTTCGTGTATGTGATGGCCACGTTCGCTCCGTCCGCGGCCAGACGTTTCGCGATTGCCGCGCCAATGCCCCGGGAGCCGCCGGTAACGAGTGCCACTTTATTAGCTAACTTAGACATAAAAATCTCCTTTGGCTTTCTGTGAATGATTCACTACTCCATCGATTCACCTGACTGCGATCTTGCTCGGTCAGACTCATATCAGATGTGCCATCCCTGCATGCGGATTTGGCAGTCTGAGGAATACAAGCTATTCCAAATCGGAATACATTTGTGCTGAAAAGGGACTATCTTCGGAAGAGCTGTAGGTCCCCAATAGGAGCGGGCGTTCTCCCGCTAAAACAGACTGAGTTGAAGACTGCTGCAGCAATACAATACATTTCATAGAGGAATAGGGAGGCTATGTGGACAAATTCGATGCGATGCAGGCATTCGTCCGAGTCGTCGAAAAAGGGAGCTTCTCCGCTGTTGCGAAAGAACGTGGGATTGGCCAGCCCGCGGTCAGTAAACAGATTTCAGCCCTGGAAGATGAGCTCGGCACCGAACTTATTCACCGCACCTCCCGTTCCATTACCATGACTGAGGCTGGTCGCGACTTTTACGAGTCTGCTTTGCGTATTCTCGATGACTTTGAAAGCGCGACTTCACGAGTCGGTCGAGGCCAAACTGCGCCGAAAGGTCTCATCCGTGTGACCGTTCCTCCCACGTTTGCCCGCCTCCATATGGTGTCAAAGCTGCCTGCTTTCTTTGCTGCCTATCCCGATATGACAGTTGAGATGGCGGCGTCCGAGAGTCCGACAACAATCATCGAGGACGGCTTCGATCTGGCGATCCACTCAGGCGATCTCCCAGACTCCACTCTGGTTGCGCGAAGATTCGCTCAGACAACGATCATTCTCGTCGCCACTCCTCAGTACCTCACACGCTACGGTGCACCGGAAGCACCGGGAGATATCAACCGCCTTCGAGCGGTAGTTTTTCTCGAACGAGGCTCCGTACAGCCGTGGAGCTTTGGGTCTGGAGAAGAGACGAAGCGTGTTACCCCCACCGGAGTCTTTCGAACCAGCGATATTGAACAAATGCGGATGGGTGTTCTTGAACATCTGGGGATTGCCCAGGCGCCAGCATGGCTCTTCGCCGCAGAGCTCAGGGAAGGTACCGTCGTTCGTCTTCTTACAGCCTTTGAGCGAGCAATACCAATCCTTGCCGTGCGCCCTGCCAGCCGCCGGCTGTCGACCAAAGTTCGCATCTTCACCGAGCACCTGGAAAAAACTTTCGCGCTCTGTTCCCAGTTCAATCCCCGACCTGGCTAGAACTATGGCCCTCTAAACCAAATTCCAACGTGATCTGGTGGGGTAATTGAGGGGCACGCAACGAAACCAAGTCTAGACTAGAGACACTCCGGAGTAATCCCCACCCCTAGCGCCAGTCGCCATCGATGAAGAATGCGGCCCAATAGAGCGGACGCGAGAACTGTCGCAGGTGCAGAAAGTCGATTTGTGCCTGTTGCAAAGCCTGGTCTTTG
>Ga0210384_10001670_pt1 | contig 29248 bp, 23 predicted proteins | sample IncBWH2MmetaG_FD_160574 | JGI IMG/M metagenome (GOLD analysis project Ga0210384, IMG submission 160574) | Forest soil microbial communities from Barre Woods Harvard Forest LTER site, Petersham, Massachusetts, United States - Inc-BW-H-2-M | ecosystem: Environmental > Terrestrial > Soil >...
AAGAACCACAAGGAACGAACTAAAGATCTTCCGGACCGGGTGCGCAGCAGTGCTGCCCCTTGGGAAAGATAAAAGCGCGATGCAAGACGGCTCCACGGTCCCGTTCTAAAGAGGAAGGCAGAATTCATCGAGGTGAAATTATGAGTGATGCACTCTTTGCTAGAAACAATGGACTTCGCTGGATGGCCACTGCGGCGGCGATGGCGTTTGCGGGAGCGATGGCGCTGGTGCCCTCCTATGAAGCGGGCAAAAAGAGCGGGAGCGCTGGTGAGGCGCAGGAAAAAGAGGCGGTGCATGCTGCTACGGACCAATCCAGCACATTGAGCGACCAGACGGAACTGGCGGTGACGGTGTACAACTCGAATATCGCGCTGGTGCGGGATGTGCGGCAATTGCAAATTCCTACCGGAACGTTTCGATTGAAGTTTATGGATATCGCGGCGACAGTGAACCCGGCGACGGTGCATTTTCGTTCGTTGACCGAGCCGGACAAGGTGGGCGTGCTGGAGCAGAACTACGAGTACGACTTGTTGGAACCCGCCAAGCTACTGAACAAGTACGTGGGCAAGGAAGTGACGTTGACGCGGACGTACATGGAGAACGGGACGACCAAGCACGAAGACATCAAGGCCACGTTGTTGGCCAACAACAATGGCCCAGTGTGGAAAATTGGAAACGACATCGTGACTGGATTGTTTGGTGAGAGCTACCGGTTTCCGGAAGTGCCGCCGAATTTGTATGACCGACCGACGCTGCTTATGTCGCTGGAGAATGGCGGGTCGCGCAAGCAGAGCATCGAGGCGTCGTACCTGGCGACGAATTTGAGTTGGAACGCGGATTATGTGTTGACCGTGGCCCGCGACGATAAAGCAGCGGATCTGGATGGATGGGTAACGGTGGTGAACAACAGCGGGACGGCGTTTCACAATGCCAAGTTGCAGTTGGTTGCCGGAGATTTGAATCGCGTGCCGGAAGCGAGGGTTATGCGAGCGATGGATGCCGTAGCGGCGGCGCCAATGGCGAAGGATAGAGCTCAATTCGTGCAGGAAAATTTCAGCGAATACCACCTGTATTTGCTGGGACGGCGCACTTCCGTGGAGGACAAAGAGACCAAGCAGATCAGCTTGCTGGAAGGCAGTGGAGTTCCGGTCGAAAAATTGTTCGTCGTGAACGGGCAGAATTTTTATTACCGGAATGCGCAGAACCCGGGATCGCCGGTGAAGGATCCGGTGATGGTGTTCTACAAATTCAAGAACGAAGAAAAAGCTGGATTGGGAATTCCACTGCCGGCGGGAAATGTACGCGTGTATCAGAAGGATTCGAAGGGCGGGATGCTGTTCATCGGCGAAGATCACATCGATCACACGCCCAAGGACGAGTTTCTGACCGTAAAGATCGGCAATGCGTTTGATGTGGTGTCTGAACGGAAGCAGACCGACTACAAGAAACTTGCCGATCGCGTGTGGGAGATGGAATACGAGATTACGCTGCGCAACCATAAGGACACTGCGGTTACGGTGCAGGTGAATGAGCCGATTGGCGGGGACTGGGAGATGGTGTCGTCGACGTATAAGGCTGAGAAGACGGCGGCGTTCGCGGCGCAATTCAATGTGCCGGTGAAGCCCAATGGGACGTCAGTGCTGAAGTACCGGGTGCGGGTGAAGTGGTAATGGATTCCGGCTCAGGTTTGTGGACGGAAACGGAGTCTTAGCGGCACACGAACACTTTTTTTAGGGGCCCAAGCCCATCATTGCGTTACAGCTACGCTGGGGCTGAGCCTCCTAAGGAAAAAAAGACAACAGTGGCTGTTCCAGAAAAAGCCAGGTTCGGTTCAGGATTCGACGATGGCGGTGGCTTCGATTTCCACGAGTATTTCAGGGGAAATGAGTTTGCTGACCTCTAGCATGGAAGTGGCGGGGCGGATGTCCTTGAAGTATTCGCCGTGGGCGCGACCGACTTTTTCCCAATCGGCTATGTTGGTGACAAAGATGCGTGTGCGAACCACGTCTTTCAGGCCGGCACCTGCGCGGCTGAGAGCGGCTTCCAGATTTTTCAGGATTTGAACGGTCTGAGCGTAGGGATCGTCGATACCCACGATTTTTCCGTCCGGCCCGGTAGCGGTGGTGCCGGAAACGCTGATGTGGTTGCCGATTCGTACTGCGCGCGAGTAGCCCACGATGGGTTCCCAGGCAGTTCCCGAAGAGATATTTTGACGTGGCATATAGGTCCTTTGCAAAGGGCCGCGATTCTGTTGGCCTCGATCGTGCGTGTTAAACTGAGGAAAGTATCGCACAGCGGCGGAGATGCAGGGTTACGTGCAGGGTTAAATGCCACGTGACGCGCTGGGCAGACGGGATTTAGCCGACCGAATGCGCTGGAACAACATTATTGAGGGCGTGGGACGTACGCCGCTGATCCGGCTGAACCGGATCAACAGGAATTTGCAGCCGCAGATGTGGATCAAGGCGGAAATGCTGAACCCTGGCGGGTCGGTGAAGGATCGCATTGGCATCACCATGATTGACGATGCCGAAAAGCGCGGATTGCTGAAGCCGGGCGGCACGATTGTTGAAGGGACTTCCGGAAATACCGGGATGGGACTGGCGCTGGTGGCGGCGGTACGCGGCTACAAATGCGTGTTCACCACCACCGACAAGCAATCCAAGGAAAAAGTGGATTTGTTGAAAGCGCTCGGCGCCGAGGTGATTGTTTGCCCGACCGCTGTGGAGCCGGAAGATCCGCGCAGTTATTACAGCGTGGCACGGAAGCTGGCGCGCGAGGTTCCCAATTCCTATTACCCCAACCAGTATGACAATCCGCTGAATCCCGAAGCGCACTACCTGACCACCGGGCCGGAGATTTGGGAAGACTCGGAAGGAAAGATTACGCACTTTGTTTGCGGGATGGGGACCGGGGGAACGACCAGTGGTGTCGGAAAATATTTGAAAGAGAAGAGTCCCAAGGTAAAGGTGATTGGCGTCGATCCCGAAGGATCGCTCTACTACGATTTTCATAAAACCGGAAAAATCGCCAAGGCGCGGACGTACGTGGTGGAGGGGATCGGAGAGGATTTTTTTCCGACCACAATGGACATGAAAATTCTGGACGATGTGATTCAGGTGAATGACGAAGAATGTTTTGTGGTGGCGCGGCGATTGGCCAAACAAGAGGGCATTTTCACGGGAGGATCTGGCGGCGGCTGCCTTTCGGCGGCGTTACGGCTGGCGCAGGATTTGAGCGCGGACGACTATGTAGTGGCGTTGTTACCAGATACCGGTATGCGCTATCTAAGCAAGGTATACAACGACGAGTGGATGCGCGAGCGCGGTTACGTGGAATCGACCGTGCGAATCACCGCGCAGGAAGTGGTGCAGGCCAAGCAGCAATTCGGGAAATCGCGAGAGATGGTGATTGCGCGGCCGTATCAAACGGTGTTTCACGCGCTGAAAACCATGCAGGAGCAGGATATTTCCCAGATTCCGGTGTTTGAAGAGGGCGTGCCTATCGGCACCATGTACGAAGATCAGATTCTTACACTGGCGCTGCAAGGAAAAGATTTGCGTAAATTGGTGGTGCGCGAAGTGATGAGCAAGCCGATGCCGACGGTGCCGAAGACAGCGCCCGTGGAACGCATCACCCATATTTTGAGCCACGAAAATCCCGCAATCTTCGTGGAAATGGGCGAATCCAAGTTCGAAATTTTGACCAAGTACGATTTGATGAGCACGGTTGCCAGTTTGATGGAACAGAAACGCTAGCCTGCGCGAAAGGCGCCCGCTTCAGAAGCGGCCGCTACAAAGCCATTAAAGAATAGGAAAAGAGAACCGTGAAGATTCAGGACTTCAACGAGCGATTGAAGAATTCGATCCTTATCTCCGATGGGGCGATGGGGTCGATGCTGCACGAGATTGTTGGAACGGTGCGTTGTTTCGACGAACTGAACGCGCTGGAGCCCGAAGCGGTGTTTCGGGTGCACCAGGCGTACATCGATGCGGGCGCACAGATCATCGAGACCAACACATTTGGCGCGAACCGCTTCAAGTTGTCGGCGTTGGGGCTGGGCGATGAGGTACAGCGGCTAAACAGCCGGGGCGTGAAGATTGCGCGAGAAGCGCGGGAAGCGGCTTCACGAGAGGTGCTGATTGCCGGCTCGATCGGGCCGCTGGGAATTGGTGTGCAAGCGCGGCATCCGGCCCCGGAACAGATTTTGGCCATTTTTCATGAACAGGCGCTGGCGCTGGAAGAACGCGGCGTGGATTTTTTCATACTCGAAACATTTTCTTATATCGAAGAGCTTGTGCTGGCGGTCGATGCGATCCGCTCGTTTTCCGGATTGCCGATTGTGGCGCAGCTTACCTATTCGGAAGAAGGCACGATTTACGGGGATGTGCGGCCGTTTTTGGCGGCAGCGATGCTGAAAGAGAAAAACGTGCAGGTGATTGGGGCGAACTGCACGCTGGGGCCGCAGGCATTGCTACCGATCCTGCAGGAATTGGCGAATACCGGCGACATTCGCGTGAGCGGTATGCCCAACGCGGGTTTCCCGAAACGCGAAGGCGATCGCATCGTTTACCCCAAGTCTTCACCTGAATATTTTGCGCAGTTTGCGCGGGACGCCGCGGAGGTTGGCGTGCGGATTCTGGGCGGCTGCTGTGGAACGACTCCAGCACACATTCGAGCGATGGCGGAAGCGGTGAAATCGTTGAAGCCCGCAGCGGCGCATGCTCCCACGGTGGTGGTCGCAAGAACACAAGCTGCGCCGCCGCCGCAACTGCGCGAGCCAGAAAGCAAATTCTGGAAGAAGCTGCAAAAGAAAGAATTTTCGGTATGCGTGGAAATCGATCCGCCGAAAGGCATCGCGTTGGACCGCATTTACGAGCAAGTAGACCGGGTGATGGCGTCGCAGAAAGTCGACGCCATCGATATCAATAGCGGAGCAATGGCGCGTGTGGGAATGGACGCGTTGATGGTGGCGGGAGCGTTGGAGGCACGCGGGGTTGAGACCGTGCCACACCTAACCACCCGCGATCAGAACATTATCGGGTTGCAGGCCATGCTGCTGGGTGCCTGGACCGTTGGCGGCGTGCGAAACGTGCTGGGAATTACCGGCGATCCGCCATCGGTCGGCGATTATCCGGAGACCAGCGGCGTGTATGAAGTGGATTCGGTCGGGTTGGTGAAGATTATGAACCGGCTGAATCAGGGCACGGATTGGGCTGGGAAGACGCTTGGCGGGCAGACGAACTTTACGATTGGCGTGGCGTTGAATCCGGTTTCGGATGATCTCGACAGCGAGATTGCGCGGTTTTACGCAAAGGTCGAGGCTGGCGCACATTTTGCGATGACCCAGCCGCTGTTTGACCCGGAGCACTGGTACGCGTTCGTGAAAAAACTGGGTGCAAAGCCCGCAATACCGGTGATGATTGGAATCTGGCCGCTGAACAGTTACAAGCAGGCTTTGCGATTGAACAACGAGGTCCCCGGCATTGTCATTCCAGAGCCGCTGCTGAAGTCGATGGAGGCGGCGGGTGCGGGCGCACGCGAGCGGGGATTCGAAGTTGCCCGAGAGATGTTGGCGTGGGCGCGAACAGAATTGGCGGGGGCGTATTTGATACCGCCGTTCAAGAGGTATGAGGAGATTTTGGAGATCTTGTAAGAGAAATCCTTCGGCGTTCGAAGCATCCGAGCCCGGCCTTTGCAAAAGACGCAAACAATGGGCACCCTCAAGTTCATTTATTGGCACGATTTGCTCAGGCGGTAATGCGACACGATCCATTCTTGGCCATGTCGCTAGCCCCAGAGTTCGGCGCAGGCCATGAAGAAGATAGGCCCGCGCACCCAGCAACGTTTGGCTTGCTGCGTCCGGTAGGTTGTCGCAAGTACGGGCAGCAGTTCGGATTTGGCGGCGTCCATGTTGCGGAGCCAGCCTTGGTTGGTCTTCTGATAATGCGACCCGTTTACCTTCCAGCGCTCCTTGATTTGTAAATCCCGATCAAAAACGAAAGGAAGATTGTCGCTTGGCATCATGCCACGCGCACTTCATAGGGATAAGCGAACTGCCTGTGGGTGAAAATGTGGATGAAGAGTTTGCCATCGGATTTCATCCAGGTGGCGACGCGAGCGAGCAGGGATTCCCAGTTACCTGTGTTCGAACATTTCCACGGAGACACGCGATCGTAGGTTGAAGGAGTGGCGAAGTCGCTTTGGATGCGGTGAGAGAGTTCCCCGCGGCTACACTGATCCGATTTTTCGACAGTCACCGCTTTCTGACGGTAAGCGGGCAAGCGCAATGGAAGAGCATTGCCGGCGGTTGCAGCAGCTATATTCCGCGGATGACGTGCGCATTTCAGAAGCGCATATTTACCGGTGTGCAGATGCGGTGTGTGACGCGGGAGCAGGCCGGCGTGATGCTGCGGTTTGCGGATGGCCGGGAAGAGGTGCATTTCGACGAGGTGGTTTTTGCGATGCACGGCGATCAGATCTTGCCTGCTAGCGGACGCGCGAGAAAAGGAACGCGAGATATTGAGCGAATTTCGCACCAGCCGGAACGCGATGTGGTGCTGCACACCGACGAGAGGATGCTGCCCGAGAGAGCGGCCGCGCGGGCTTCATGGAATCTATTGCACCCCTGGATAAGCGGAACGGGGACAGTCCGGTGACCATGACGTACCACCTGAATCGATTGCAGGCGTTGGTTGTGCAAGAAAACTACTGCCTGACGCTGAATGCCAATGGATCGATACCTCCGGAGAAAATCCTGCGCAAATTGGTGTATAACCATCCTTTGTACACGCTGGATGCGGTTGGCCGGCAACACCGATGGAGCCATGGGATGCGAAGCATCTGGATGGAGCGCTTGCGGGGTATCCGTTCATAACCCTTCGCGTCATTTCGGGCATCCATTGGGAAGAGCTGAAGCTTTGGGCCAAAGGGGTACCGGTACATACCCATCCGGCCAAGCTCGACAGAGCAAAGGCTGTGGCAGCAGCGAAAGGAAAGCTGGCGGGATGACGTCCTGGACGGTGCGCTACGCGAAAAAGTTGTTTCTGAAATCGTTGGAGAATCTGGAGCACGGATTCCTGGAATTGGTGTGCCCAGAAGCTACGCACTGTTTCGGTGATCCGAGGGCAGAGTTGCGGGCAATGGCGGTGGTCCACGACGAACGATTTTTCTTACGCGCCTTGACCGGTGCGGATGTGGGTATAGGCGAATCGTACATGGATGGGGACTGGACGTCCCCTGACCTGGTTTCGGTGGTGCGGGTGGCCACGCGAAACTTGCGAAACTTGGACAGCGGCAACGTGTTCTTTTCCGGCTTGCGCAAGATAGCGTTTCGCTGGCGACACCATTTGCGGGACAACAACGAGAAAGGCAGCCAGGAAAATATTCGCGCGCATTACGATCTGGGAAACGATTTCTACCGGCAATTCCTGGACGAGGAGATGGTGTATTCCGCGGCTTATTTCCACGGTGCCGAGGACACTCTGGAGCAAGCGCAAAAGAACAAGATGGACGTGATTTGCCGAAAGCTGAATATCGAACCGGGCGACCGGGTGCTGGAGATCGGCTGCGGATGGGGCGGATTTGCGGTACATGCGGCAAGCAAGTACGGGGCGCAGGTAACGGGAGTGACCATCAGTCGCGCGCAATATGATGCGGCGATCCAGAGGGCGGAAAGCGCAGGCGTCGCGCCCGCAAACGTACAGATTTTGCTGGAGGACTACCGCAGGTTACGCGGGCAGTTCAACAAAATTGTGAGCATTGAGATGTTCGAAGCGGTGGGACTGGCGCACTATGACGAATTTTTCGGCATATGCGACCGCTTGCTGGCTTCGGACGGAACGATGCTGCTGCAAACGATCACCCTGCCGGAGCGGGAATTGCAAGGCTACCGGCGGCGCGTGGATTGGATACAAACGTATATTTTCCCGGGCAGTGAACTGGCGTTTGTGGGAAAAATTCAGGAATCGCTAGCGAAGGTGACGCGGATGAGCTTGACGGACCTGGAAAGCCTGGGAATGCATTACGCGAAAACATTGTCACTGTGGCGGGAGCGGTTCTTCTCGCGGCTTGGCGAAATGCGGCGGATGGGATTCGATGAGCGGTTCCAGCGGATGTGGGATTTTTATTTGTCATGGTGCGAAGGAGCGTTTCGCGAACGGTACATAAACGTGGTGCATTTATTGCTGGCAAAAAATGGCGCTCAGAGGAAGCTGATTGGCGACCCGATTTTCAGTGGAGAAAATTTTGCGCCGGCGCGAAGATTGTCCTAGTGCCGCTATCCCAGAGACATCAGATTCACGCAAAAAACGCCCGCCCGCGAAGGCGGCCGCTACCTGAGAAAAATCAAAAGCGATGACCTGTTAGCTTGCCGTGGTGTGATCGTGAGTGATGCGCCAGCCTTCGGGGAGTTTTTGCAGGACCAGAGTGAAGATGCCGCCTAGGTCTCCCATGGAGCGCGCGATGTGCCACTTGCCGAGGACCAGCGCCGCGTCCGGACCCAGCGGGCGAACTTCCAATTCGGAAAATTCCAGATGACCCATGCTGGCCTGGTCCGGATAGCTGCGCTGGTAGCGCGCGAGCACGGGATCCCAGCCGCGGGTGAAACCGGTTTTCCCGGCGAAGGTAACGTCCCTGGAGCGCCAGTAACCGTTCATGAAAGCGGTGACGTCGCCGCGATTCCAGGCGGTTTTCTGGTCGTCGAGGACGGCAACGACAGCGGCACGGTCGAACGATTGGGGACTTGCTTGAGGAGTGTGTGCGATAGCGAAACAAAAGAGAAGAATGAGGCAGGTCAAAACAGAGATTTGCCGAAACATGTAATGGCCTCCGGTGGAGAAGCGGTTGCGAGGATAGGGGATGATCGCGGATTGGACAAGCGGATACCCTTTCCGGCCCATGGAAGCCGTTCCTCAAGGGCTAGAGCGCGTTGAAAGCCAGAGGCTAAGGTCTGAACGGAAGCTCCAACCTCCGGTGCCCTCCCGCGATTTCGCCTTCCCACCGACATCCTTGAAAAAAGGTGGTGTGGGCAGGTCTATCCCTTTAGTACCCTGGGTCTATTGGCGGAAGCAAGCGTTGGAGAGAAACTGACGATGGAGGCTGAGGGATGTTCGCCGCCATGCTACTTGCGATCTCGATCGTGGCGCTTTGCCAGTTCTCGCTGTACTACTGGAGAGCCGTGCTGATGGGCGTTGCCGCTCAGCCACTGTCGAACAGCGTGCTGGAAGCTGCTAATGCTACGGACCGCGCTCTGAATGGCAGGGACTTCGAGAAGCTAGCCGGCCTGTATACCCTTACCCCTGAATTGAAGAGTGGCAAAGACGGTTTGGGCCTGGTACGCGCCTACTTCGGCGCGGTCAGCAAGGTCTCCGAGATGTTTGGCCAGATAGCGCCGGCGCTGGCGCAATGGGGCGCACAGGAACAAGCGCTTTGCGCGCGTTATGCCGCGGTACAGATTGACCGCCGGATGCAGGCCAACCTGGAGCTGGCTGCGGCAATGCGGTCCTGCTAGCTCAGCGAACGACCGGCACTCCCTACCCTACCTTAATTTCGTTTGTTCACCGGATTGAGATGTACCTCGCTCTGGGCGAGTGTTACGATGGCGGCCCGCCTAATGATTCCTTGAAGAGGAGACCTACATGGCAGCCGATCTAGAACAATTGAAACAGAAATATTCCGCAGCATTGAACTTCCTGGGCCAGCCGGGAGCGAGTCTGACTCACGTGCACATTCAGGACGAAAAGCTGTATGTCGAAGGCAGTGTTGGCAGCGAAGCAATCAAGAACAAGGCTTGGGACATGGTGAAGGCCGTAGACCCGAGCTTTAACGACTTGACGCTGAATCTTTCGGTCGATCCATCGCTGGCGCCGAAGGAGCAAACCTACACGGTGGCGGCGGGCGATTCGCTGTCCAAAATCGCCAAACATTTTTATGGCAATGCCAACGAGTACATGAAAATTTTCGACGCGAACAAGGACAAGCTGAGCAACCCGGATGCGATCAAGCCGGGGCAGCAGTTGGTAATTCCGAACTAAGCGGCGGCAGTTTTTGCGATTGGTGACGGGTGGAGAGAAATCTCCACCCGTTGCCATTCAGGGAGAGGCATTTTTAGACGCGATCGCTGGTTTCTTGCAGCGATCCCTCGACCCCGGTCTGCAAAAATCACAGACTTCGGGATGACCGTGGATGTGACGGTATAGAGCGCGGGGAAGAAAAGGCGACCCCAAGAGGGCAAAGCCGCTCCTACAAAAGACCAATTAGGACTTAGTAGGCCCAGCGAAGGAGGATGCCGCCAGTGGTGTAGCCCGCGCCTACGGCGACCAGCAGGATCAGGTCGCCTTTGCGCAGGCGTTTCTGTTCAACCGCATCGCGCAATCCTAGCGGAATGGTGCCGCCGGTGGTGTTACCGAAGCGATCGATGTTGACCATGATTTTGGAGTCGTCGACGCCGAGGCGTTCCTGGGTGGCGCGTATGATGCGCAGGTTGGCCTGATGCGGCACTACCAGCGCGAGATCGTTGCTACTGAAATTGTTGCGTTCCAGCAGACTCGCTGCTGTTTCCGCCATACGTCGCACGGCGTATTTGAAAACCTGCGAACCCTCCTGGTGGACGACGTGCATATTTTTGTCCACTGTTTCGTGGGTGGATGGATGAAGCGAACCGCCGCCCGGCATATATAAGTATTGGCCGCCGGAGCCATCCACATCGTGAGCAAAATCGAGGATTCCCTCGTCAGGTCCGGCAGGCTCTACCAGTACGGCTCCTGCGCCATCACCGAAGAGCACGCAGGTAGCGCGGTCCTTGTAATCAAGGATTGAACTCATGGTATCGCTGCCGATGACCAGAACTTTTTTGTGTGTGCCGGCGGCGACAAATTGCGCGCCCACCGTCAGCGCGTACGTAAAACCCGAACACGCAGCGGAAAGGTCGAACCCCCAGGCGTTTTTGGCGCCGAGACGATCTTGAACCAGGCACGCTGTTGCGGGGAAGAACATATCCGGCGTAACGCTGGCAACCACGATCAAATCGATTTCGGCGGGATCGCTGTTCGTTTGCGCGAGTAGAAGTTTGCCGGCCTCAGTGGCGAGATGAGAGGTGGCCATGCCTTGGTCCACGACGTGGCGTTCCCGGATGCCAGTACGCGTGCGAATCCACTCGTCATTTGTATCCACCATTTTTTCTAGATCCGCGTTGGTCATGACTCGCGGGGGCACATATCCTGCTACGCCAGTGATTTTTGCAGCGAGGCGGCGCGACATTGTTCTCCTAGCCCGAGAAACGAGCGGTGCGCAAAAATGTGATTGTATGCGATGCGGAGAAGAATAAACAAGCGCAACGCAGCGAACGGCGATGCTATTCCGCGGGAAGAATTTCGTAGCGCCAGGAGAATTTGGCGGTCTTTTTCAGGGTGGCGGATACGGAGCAATATTTTTCTTCGGAAAGCGCGATGGCGTGCTTCACGGCGGCATCATCGAGATCGCCGCGCAGGCGAAACAGGATTTCCAGTTTGACCCAGACGGTTGGCGGCTCGCTGGCTCGCTCGCCGGAGCAGATCACTACGAGAGATTGCATCTTTTGGCGTTTCTTCTCGAGGATGATGACGACGTCCGTGGCGGTGCAAGCGCCGAGCGCCATAAGCAGCAATTCCATCGGTCCGGGGGCGGCGTTGGATTCGCGGTCGGAGTCGATAAGGATAGCGTGGCCGGAGGGACCGGTGGCGGCGAATTGTTGGTTGCCGATCCATTTGATGGTTGCGGTTTGCATGTAGCGTTCCTTCGGATTACAGGATACGCGATAACTACGTAAAGACGGAAAACCCAGCCAACCTGCCGAGGCAGTTAAGCCCGGTCGATGGCCTGCGGCTACGGCACGACTGGAAGTCCTGCCCTACTGATTTCGGAGCACAAGAAGAACGCCGGCGTCTTAAGGTTCAGCACGCCGGTCAGCGGCCAGCGCTACCAAGGCGGCGGAGGCTACCTGGATTTGTAGGTGAAGGCTAGTTTGGTTTCCTCGTTGACTACAAGAGGGCGGAGGAAGCGATAGGAGGTACCGGCGCGGGGCACATCAACCGCGACGGGGAGCACGCCCGCGACGCGTTGTTGAAGATTGAAGACATTGGCGGAAGCCTGTGGCGGAGGCGGCAACGCCATTGGCGCAGCACCTTTATCGCGTTTTTGTTTTTTCGAGGATCCTACGCTTGAGGCTCCCGTTTCTACCAGCATGGAGGAGGTCACCTCAACTGTTTGTGCCAGTGCTCCGACGTTGAGAGTGAAGCGATAGGCGTGCGGGCGCGAGGCATCGTAGGGAATCGAGACGCTCAAGGATTGGAAGCCCGGAGAAGATGCGGTGACCTGATAGGTGCCGGAGGACAGTCCGGTCACAAGCCAGTAGCCTTCGGCAGTGGTGTTGGTAGTCATCGTTGATCCGGTGGCGGTGTTCCGCACTTGCACGCGGGCGTTAGAGATCACTGCGCCGGAGGAATCGATGACCAATCCGGAGAGTTGGCCGGGGGTAAGCGCGACACCGGGAGCTAAACTCGTAAGTTCCGTGAAATTCCGGCCGTTCATGGGAAGGTTGTTGTCCACTACAGCACCAGACACGCCTGCGGCGGTTCCGCCGATGATACCGGCCTGATCAGGGCCGCCTGCATAGACATACGTCTGATATTCCGCAGGCACCAGTGATGCGGAGATGGCGTCACCGGAAAAATCCTTCACTTTGAATTGATCGGGCAGGAACAGTTCCCATTCGAGGATGCTGATGGGCACATCCATTTTCGGAAGAGCGATGTCGGAGCCGCCCTTTTTCGCGAACGGTGTGCCGGAGTGGAGAAACACAAAGGAAACGGTGTACGCGCCGGCGGGACGGAAACCGGTGCGCAACAGTGGCACGCGGTTGCCGTCGGGTCCTTGTACGGGTTTCACTTTTTCGCCTGCCACGTCCGCGGTAAGAATGCTCGCGCCGGCGGGAAGCTCTACCTTCAGGAACGGCTGCGCCTGATTTTTCAGGGTGAGTTTTACTTCGGTGAGTGATTTGCCTTCGGAGGTCACCAGGGTTGTGACCGTTGCGTGTTCGGCGATCGCCGAAAGAACACTGGAATCGGGGAAGCGTGTCCAGTCCAGCGCAAGCGCCGGCGATTCGCCGGGCTGGCGATGGTAACGAAACGCCGCCTGCAGCGAGTAACGCGAAAGCGCGCGTAGATACGGATTCACTTCCTTGATGTCCAGGCGTTTCAGACCGCCGGATTCCTTGGCGCTGAGTTCGATGGTGCCCTGGCCTTCCACGAGCATTTCGCCTGTTTCGCGTTGCGCACCTTGGAACGCCAGAATCGGCGCAGCGGCGTTACTGTCCTTGAGTGGGCGTTCGAGGGAAATAAGAAACTGGTAGGTGGCGGGGCCGTGGCCGGTGACTTTGAGGAGCAGCACACCGTTTTGCACTTCGCTGGATTCCACCGAAGCGCCGTTCACCGCGGTGACTTCGAAGCCGTTGGGAATGGCCACCGAAAATTGGTCGGCATCACCTTGCACTACGTTGATGTCCGCAAGCGCCGCGATTTGCAGATCGGATTCGCTGACCGATACGAGCGATTTCACGTCGGAGAGAAAACGCACTTCGCGCGGAACGATCTGAGCGAGCACTTCGCGGGTAGCCCACCAAACGGTGGCGACCTGTCCGGGTATTAGCGTAGCTTCGATTTCGGTGTTGCCATTGGCCGAAGTGCGATGGGTGATGATGCCGTGATTGAGCTGCACGTTGGTGCGATCGCCGGGAACGCTGAGGGCAAGGCGAACGCTGCCGGCCGAAGGAGCGGGAATCATGAACGAAGCGCGGCCGGTTTCGATGGAAAGAGGCAGCCCGGCATCCAAGCTGACGGCGAATTCGGATTCGCCAGGAAGTATCGCGGAGTGCACGCCGTTTTCGAGAAGGAGCGGCAGAGGTTTCGCGCCGTGATGCGCGTCGAGGACAGTCATGCCGTTGGTGAGTGGAATAATGGTGGTGTTCGCGGACAGCGTTTCGCCCTCGAACTGGATGGAGCCGAGTACATCGTCGTTGTTGACGCGGAACTTCAGGTCCGCGCGCTTGAGCAGGTATGGCTGCGGCGGAGAATCGGTTTTTTTAGCGGGGCGATTAGCCAGAGCAAGCAGGCGATTGTACTCGTCCAGCGACAGGGTGACGTTGCCGGGAGCCGGCGCGGCCGGATCGTTTTTTTGCTGTGCGAAAGACGGTACTGCAATCAGAAGGGCCACAACCAGCGCGACGAATTGACGTGTCATTTGCCACCTGCCTTTTTGTCCTGCTGATAGTTGAATTCCGCGGAGGGAGCCTGATTTTCGCTGGTCAGTTCGGAAACCAGAAACAGGGAGGCCCCGAATGCCGGAAAACTAACGCCAACCGGAAGAATCCCGGAAGCGCGCGAGCCCCGTTCGGTGGAGCGGAACTTGTCGACCAACTTTTGCGCGGCATCGCGATCCTTCTCGCTTTTCCGATCCGCGCTGGATTCGTCGACAACGTATTGCCTGGTGTTCTCGACGCGACTCAGGTTAGGCGCCGCGGAGGGAACAGCCGAATTGACCGCGGGTTCTGCGGCTTCGGCTACCAGCACAGGAGACCTAGGGCCGGCATAATTTTCCGTGTGAAAGGACCCGGGCTCGGCGCTGAGCCGAAACAGCGGCGGATAGTAAAGCTGCAGAGCGGTGCGCGAGATCGGAAGATCGAGCGCCGGCAGCGAAAGTTTCAGATGTCCCTTGTCCGTCCAGGCCGCGCTGGGAGTGAAGTAGACAACTTCGACCGCAAATTCAGGAGCGTCTTCGCCGCTGCGCGTTTTAGCCAGCGGCAGAAGAAGGCTGGCGTCCGGGCCGGAGCCGGGGCGAACGGGATGGCCGGAGAGCGAAGCGCTCCAAAGCGTTGCCCCCAGCGGAAGCGTGATTTTCACGAAGCTGCGCTGATTGTTGCGGACGGCGTAGCGTGCCTGGACGAGAGCCTTTCCATCCTTGGTGAAGAGCACGCGGTAACGCGCCTCTTCGACGTTGGCGAGCAGCACGGCTTGCTGGGTGTAGCGCGCGACGGTGATGTGCAAGGCGCGCGCGGTGGTGGCGTCACCCGAACGAATGCGAAAGGCGATAAGCGCGGGAGACTGGCGGCTGGAAACGGGTTCGCCAAGCTCGCTGGCGTCGGCGCGCTCGAGACCTTGCGCTTTCACGGATTGCTCGTTGATTTCGCCGGCACCGAGAACGTCGACGGCAACGCCCCCAGTTTCGCGTTCCACGCCGGTAAGGCGGAGAAGTGGAACGTCGACCTGACCATCGCGGGCAAGGCGCGCTTCACCGGTGAGGACGAAACCCGCTGATTGCTCGACAGGTTCTAGGAAGGTGATCAGCAGTTCGCCGGGTTTCATTTCCCAATCGGCAACCAGCGCGCCTTGCACCTGATTGATGGTGACGTTTTCCGGAAGCTGTATGCGCGCTTCCTTGGCGGCGCCTTGGGTGATCTGGTAGGAAACGTTGGCGGAGAGGGAAGTGGAGTCTTCGCCGATGCCGACAAATTGCGTGAGTTTTCCACGCATGCGCAACGGCAAGGTGGCGTGATGCTCTTCGATCTTGCGTCGCCAGGCAAATACCATGGGATCGGCGCCTTTGCCGTAGGCGGTCCATCTGCCGCCAGTGGGAAGTTCATTCGTTTCGGAGAACATCCCGCCGTAAAGAGAAAGGTCAACGCCTTGCCGCGGAATTTCCAGCCTAGCGCGGGTGACGCCCGAGTGCGTGGAGGGCAGAGTAATGCGCTCTTCGCCAGCGGAAGAAGCAATGGGTATGGCGATTTCCAGAGTGATGATGGCGCGCCCGGAATGCGAAAGCAGCGCGGAGAGCTGGCCAGCATTCGGGTCCGAAGGCGTCGCAAGGGAGAGCGACTTGCCGTCGAGTTTGGCTTCGCGAACGAAAAGTCCTGCGGGAATGGGGAGCCGTACCCAGCCATTTTTTAGAACATCGACGGTGAGTGTGGCGCGGCCGGAGACCAGGTCGGAATCGGCGCGCAGGTCGTAATCCACGCGGCTGAGGGTGACGTCGATGGGCGGCGGCGAGGGCTCGCGCTCGGCGGGAAAGGCTTTGACGCGAAGAGCGCGGTAGTCCGGCACGGAGAGGACCACCCAGCCGGGGGAATGCGTGGGCTCCTGCGCGGGGAGCGGGAGAGGGGCGGTGAGAAGGCTGGCTACGAAGACGGGGGACAGGAGTCGGGCCATACGGCTTGCTGAGGCGAGGAAGCGTTTTTTAGTTGTCATGGGCTGTGACTCTCATGAGGGGAGAACGAAGTTGCGGGAATTTCTTGCAGGGAAAACAGGGGAGAAAGAGAAAACCCGCACCCTCAAAAACGGAGAGTGCGGCACCCGAAGAAAAGAAAGATCGCTAGTCGGGGTCGGTAGCGCGAGTGGTTAGGGAGGCGACTTCGATTATGGGATTGGGGAGTTGGCGCATGGCTTTTACGAAAACGGGCACCAGGCGAGGATCAAATTGCATGCCAGCGCAGCGTTCCAGTTCGGCCAGGGCTTCCTCCGCGGTGCGACCTTTTTTGTAGCTGCGGTCACTGGTGATGGTGTCGAAGGAATCTGCGATGGTAACGATGCGCGCACCCAGGGGGATATTTTCACCGGCGAGCGCTTTGGGATAGCCGGAGCCATCGAAGAATTCGTGATGGTGCAGCACCATCAGTCGCACGCGTGCCAGTGCCGTCAGGGGATCGAGAATTTTTCCGCCGAAAAGCACGTGGGTTTTCATCGTTTCCCACTCTTCGGGATTCAATGGGCCGCTCTTGTTCAGGATTGCTTCTGGAATGCCCACTTTTCCGATGTCATGCAGCACAGCGCCGAGGCGAATTTCTTCCACTTCCGCGTCGGACATGCCGAGGCCTTCGGCGAGAAGCGCGGCGTAGGCGGAAACTTTTTGCGAATGGCCCTGGGTGTATTGATCTTTGGCGTCGATGGCGTAGGCCAGCGAGGTGACCGTTTCGAGAATGGATTGCGGCAGCGACGTGGGCGAATTTGAGGGAGGGGCGCCGATCGCTTCCGTGGCCGGCAAGGATTCCGTGAATTGGCGGAGACGCTGGTAGATTTCGTCGAAAGCGTCGGGACCGGTGACAAACAGGCGTTTCAGCGTGACGCCAAGATAGGCTTCGAGGACGTCGCGCTTCCAGCTGCGCGCTTCATTGGGATCGACGTGGTCCGCGGTGGAAACGGTGTTGCCGCCCTGATGCTTGGAGAGATACATGGAGGCGTCGGCGACCTGAATCAATTCCTGAGGCGAAGAACCGTGCAACGGATAAGAGGCGATGCCAAAGCTTGCGCTGATATTTTTTTCGCGCAACAGCGGATCGGAAGCCACCCATCCGCGAAGTTTGGAGGAAAGCTGGCGGGCTTGCTCCATGGTGGTTTCCGGCATCAGGATGACGAATTCGTCGCCGCCGTAGCGGGCGACCACGTCCGAGCGGCGGCAGTTGGCCTCTAGAATCTGGCCGACCCGCTGGAGAACCAGGTCGCCTTCGAGATGGCCGTAGAAATCGTTGACGAATTTGAAGCGATCGAGATCCAGCAAGACGAGAGCGAAAGAGCGGCCGGCACGCGAAGAACGCTTCCACTCGGAAGAGAGCGCCTCCATAAAGAAGCGATGGGTTTTGACGTTGGTGAGGCCGTCGGTGATGGCTTGTTCCTGTGCCTTTTGAAATGTCACGGCGTTGTGATACGCGCCGGAAATCAAATCGGCGAGCGTGCGGAGAAGCAGGGTTTCTTCTTCCGAAAAATCGACGAGATTGGTGGACTCCACGTACAGCACGCCGTGGAGATGATCGGCATAGAAGATCGGCAGCGCCATGGCCGCCACCGATTCCGGCATCACTGGTTTAAGCCCGTTTTGTGCGTTGCTGGTGACGCGAACCGATGCGGATTTACCGGTACGCGCGACCTGGCCGATCAGACCTGAGTCCAGCGGAGTACGCCTGCCGAGCGCGCCGCGAAGTTTTCCGCCTTCGGCCTGGACGATCAGTTCACGGGTAGAATATTCGAGAAGCGCGATTCCAATGTGATCGTAGGAAAGGCCGATTTCGAGCTGCTCGGTGATTTTCGTCAGCACTTCATCGGGATTGAGCGTGGCGATAGCATCGCGCGAAATCAGATTCAACAGGCTGAGGTGGCGCGCCTTGGTGCGCTCTTCCTGGAACAGTCGCGCGTTTTCAATGGCGATGCTGGCTTCGCTGGCCAGCACGCGCAGAAGCTCCAGATGACCTTCGTCGAAGGCGCGGTCGGTGTCCGAAAAAATGCACAGTGCGCCGACGGCGCGATCGTAGGCGACCAGCGGAACGCCGCAGAAGGAGCCACAGCTGCGAATGGGTTCGACGCCGAGCTTTTTGACTTCACCGACATAGTCCTGGCGGATCAATACCGGCTGACGTGTGCGCAGGATGTATTCGGTGATGTGATTCCCCGCGGGGCGAGAACGCATCGGTTGGCGATCGCCTCCAATCATTTCGAGGTCGAATTGTATGGTGTCGCGAAGCGGATCGCGCGAAGCGAGATACAAATTTTCGACGTCGAAGAGGCGGCGCAGTTCTTCCCAGATGCGGCGCAACAGATCTTCCTTGTTCAAGGTGGAGCTTAGGGCGCGGCCAATTTCGTTGAGTACGTGGAGTTCTTCGGAGCGGCGGGAAGTTTGCTGAATCAAGTAGCTATTTTCGACGGCCATTCCAATCTGGTGACCGAGTGCCAGCAACAGCCGCAATTCGGCGGGCGTAAAGCGGCGATTGTCTTGCGTACCCAGCAGCAATAAACCGAAAGCCTGTTCTTTGGCTTGCAAGCTGATGACGACGGCGCTACGAAGCCCGTGACGTAAAGCCAGCTCTCGAAAACGACGTATGGGTTCGTCTTTTTCCAGCGCAGTGAGATTGTCGTCCCGCAAATCGCGAAAGCCGAGAAGACCGCCGAGACGCGAAACCAGTCCGACCAGATAATCGTCGAGCCCCTCGTCCTGAGTGATGCGGCAGAATTCATCCGGAAGGCCCGCGGAAACCACCGAAGTTGGGCCAGTAGGATCGCCGTGATGAAGAAAAAGAGCGCCGGCAGGAAGCCGCACCACGCCCAGCACTCGATCCAATGCTTGCGCCAGCATTCGTTGGATTTCACCGCCTACAAAACTGGAAGTGGCGAGATTGAGATTCGAAAGTGCCAGCATATTGCGTTCGACGCGGCGCTTTTCTTCCTCATAAATGGCCATGGTCAGAAGAATGGCCACGAATGCGGTAGGAATTCCGGACACCGGAAGAAATGCGTCGGCGAAATAGGAGTGGTGCGCTTGCAGGAAGCGGAAGGACAGGAACAGAACCCCCCAGCCGGCAAATGCCGCAGCGAGCAGACGGTCGGCGATGGTTTCATAGTGCCGGCTTTCCTGCCAGAAAAGAAACGCGACCGCGAGAAAAATAAGCGCCGCGGGGGTAATCGCGGTGATGGAAAAAAGATCGAAAGCGTTGGCGCCGGCCCAGGCCACCAAAGCAACTGCGACTACGATTGCGGGAACGACCCAAGGCTTTTGGCGAGTATAAAGCTGCGCGCCGAGAAAAAAACAAATCCCGGCGAAACCAAACACTGGGGCGCTTAGCGCAGTCAGTAGCGGATTCCAGCCGGTCCAGAACGAAACTGCAGGACCAAGATAGTAGAGCGCATAGAAAACCCAGCCGGCGGTCCACAGCAGCAGATAGGACTGCCGTTTCAGCGAGTAGATGTAGGCAAAAAACACCCCTACCAGCAGAGTGGCAAGCAAAAAACTAAGCGCGATCAGGCTATGGGCCATGGGTCGAAAATCGTTTTCGGTAGTGATGAAAGGGTTGCAAGGGAATCGACGCGTGCAGAAACCAATACCAACCCGCGCGCGGACCAGGCCTTGAGGCGCAGCCGGCAGCGAGGCAGCTTCGAACGATTACCCCAAACACACTACGCGACTCCTAGAATTATGGAACACGGAACCAGGGCGTCGCAAAGGTACGGATGCACGGGTTGCCAAAGAGGTAGTACGGCGCGGGTTAACTTGGTTTCCGGCCGCGCCGAAGCGACCCGCGCCGGGCTGGTTGGACGCACCGAATCGCATCCGCTAAACTGGAAGGTCAGGGATACTCACCGGGACATCACCGAACATGACTGAGACAGCGGGAAAACCGACAGACGCCGTGCGGGTACGATTTGCCCCTTCTCCGACGGGGTATTTACACGTGGGTGGGGGACGCACCGCGTTATTCAACTGGCTCTTCGCCCGGCAGAACCAAGGGACGATGATTTTGCGCGTGGAAGATACCGACGCGGAGCGCAACAAACCGGAGTTAGTCGACGGCATCATCCAGGGACTCAAATGGCTCGGGGTCGATTGGGATGAAGGGCCTTTCTACCAGTCGCAGCGCACAGAGCTCTATCGCCAAGCGGCGAAGGGTCTGCTCGCCAATGGCAACGCGTTTTTGTGCTACTGCCCTCCGGAAAAATATGTGGGCGGCGACCACGCCGATGAAGGCGCGGGAACCAAGCAGGCGCGCCGTGTGGTGCGCTGCAGTTGCCGCGAAGGCCAGCCGTCTTCGGCGGACAGCAAACCCGCAGTACGTTTCAAAGTGCCCACGGGCGGCACCACAAAGTTTATGGACGCGGTGTTTGGCGAGCGCGAATTTGCCAACGACGATATCGAGGACTTCGTTTTGCTCCGCTCCGGAAAACAGGGCGAGGAATTCGGCCAGGCCATGTACCAGTTGAGCGTGGTTGCCGACGACATCGACATGCGTATCACCCACATCATTCGCGGCGCCGACCACCTTTCCAACACGCCGAAGCAAGTGCTGCTATACAACGCGCTAGGCGCCAAGCCCCCGGTTTTCGCGCACGTGCCGCTGATTCTGGGAACGGACAAATCGCGTTTGTCCAAGCGGCATGGAGCGACCGACGTAAATATGTATCGGACGGAAGGGTTTTTGCCCGAGGCGTTTCGCAATTTTCTGGCGCTGCTGGGCTGGTCTCCCGGCGGAGACGAGCAGTTTCTGCGAACTTTGCAATTGCTGGAGAAATTTTCGCTGGAGGGCGTCAGCCGCACGAACGGGGTGTTCGACCGCGCCAAACTGGAGTGGTTCAACACGCAATATCTGCAGAAATTGCCGATCGAGGAATTGCTACCCGCGGTGCAAGACGAATTGAAGCGCGCCGGACTGTGGAAGGAAGAGTGGGCCAGCGGTGCCGGACACCAATGGTTTTCGAAGACAGTGGATCTGTTGCGGCCGCGCGTGCGCTTGTTGCCGGATTTTGCCAGGTGGTCGCGCGCGTTTTTCAGCGACGAGTTTGAGATTGAGGCGGCGGCGAAAGCGAAATTCTGCAAGGACGAAAGGGTCCCCGGGCTGTTGCGTCAGCTTGCGGATGCGTTGGAAGCGTTGCCGGAGTGGAACCACGATGCTTGCGATCACGCAGCGCGCAAAGTCGCAGAAGAGGGTGGCGTAAAGGCAGGGTTGCTGATCAACGCTACACGCGTGGCCATCGTGGGACAGGCCGTTGCGCCGCCGTTGTTTGAGACTATGGTGGTGCTGGGGCAGAAGCGCGTGGTGCGGCGGTTGAGGGATGCCGTGAAGAATTGGCAGTAAGCCGGTGGTCGTGACGTTTTGTCAAACCAAGAAAAACTTCCCAAAAGCTAACGACAAGAGCGGAGCTTGTAGCCGTTTGATCATCAAAGCCCACTCTTCGCCAACGACGCCAAGCATGGGGCACCGTCAAGTTCAGGCGTGCTCGGCTCTTGATTGTTAGTTTGCTTGGAAGAATTCTTTGTTGGCGGGTTTGGCTGCGGAGGATACGGCTACCACGTTTATGGTGGCGGGAATTTCTTTGGTTACGGGTGGGAGACAGATTTCGCTGCTGCAGGCCTGGTAGTGGAGCTTGAGGCTGAGCGATTGCGCGCCGACCGGGGCGGTGGCCAGGATTTTTAACGGCATGTGAAGAATCACCGTGTCCGTGTAAACGTTGAGTCGCTTGTTCTTCGAAAACGCAAAGGTCTGCAGCGTACCTTTGGGATAGGTGACCTCGCCCGATTGAAACCCCGACGGTGCCTCGGTACGCAAATCGGTGGGGATCAGGTAGTCTGCTGAAACTTCGCGGGCGTTGACGTGGAAACCTGGGCGGATTTTCATCACGACGGCTAGCTGAACGGTCGTGCCACGGGCAGCAGGGTCGAAAGAGGCGACGGCAGTTGGCGTGACCACATCTTTTGCGGACACGGACTGGCCCAGAGTAACGCTGGGAAGCGCCCCAGCAGCGAGAAGTGCGGGTACCAGAAAACCGAGATGGCGATTCACAGTTTCACCTGCTCACCGAGTTGCTGAGACACCACGCGGCTGACAACTGCATCCAGATCCTCGCCGGTTTTTTCGAGGACGAATCGGTTACGAGCGTCGGACCAGCCGAGTTTGAAGCTGGTGGAAAGGGCGGAGATCCAGATTTCGCGGATGGGCGTATTAGGAGAGATGACGAACTTGGCCGGCTCGGGTTCTTCGAAAATGATTTCGAGTTTGCCGCTTTCGCCTTCGACGTCGAAATCGTGCTGGTCGCCAAGAAGAAGAAGGCGTTTTTTCAGGGCGTCGAAGGCGGCGTCGGCTTTTTTCTGAAAATCCTGTTCCGAAAGCATGGGTGACCTTTCGTTATGGCAGCCAAGAGTCTGCAGGACAAGAGGCCCTCCCGCCGCCCTCGCGCAGATTCTGATGGCCTCGCGAGTCGGTTAGAGCTGCGATTCTACGCCTTTGATCAGTTCGTCTTCGCTCTGCAGGCCTTGAAACTTTTCAATGATGCGGCCATCGCGAGAGATCAGGAAACTCGTGGGATAGCCGAGAATTCCGCCGAATTTGTCGGCAGCATCGTCCGAGCCCAGAAGAATCAGATAGCTCATCGGAAGTTGCTGGCCGTTCACATCGAAGCGCTCTTTTTCGATGAAGGGAGCGACTGCGCTTTTTCCCTCGTCATCCATGGCTACGCCGACAACGGTGAAGCCCTGCGGGCCGTACTTTTGCTGCATCTCGATCAGCCAAGGAATTTCCACCCGGCAGGGATCGCACCAGGTAGCCCAGAAATTCAGGAAGACCACTTTGCCTTTGAGATCGGCGAGCGCGACTTCTTTACCCTGGAGGTCCTTGAACTTCAGATCGGGCTCGGGCTTACCGGCGAGCGCTGTTTTTAGAGTAGTAGGTGTCTTGGTACTTCCTGAGACCCGGGTGGCACGGTCGGCGAACCAGGTACCCACAACGACTACGGCGACGATCGCGACGATGATGACTGTTTTCTTCATAGGTTCGTTCCTCACATAAATAAGGACTTGGCGGACAATTTCGTCAAACAGATTTAGAGACCTTAGGCCAAAGCCCCGGAAAGTTCTCTGTTTTGCGACACGACTGAAGTCGCGCCCTCCCGAATAAGGTTCAAGCGAACAGTTCTTATTATAGCCGGAAGGGCCGGAAACTGCTTTCCGTCGCAATCCGGTCAATGAGAGCCGGTGAGGACATGCTCCAGCCAGAGAACGAAGCCATTCAGGAAACTCAATTTGCCGGTAAGCCAAGTGAGGCGATTTAGGAAGACCAGGGCGCCGACGAAAAGAAGCAAGGCGCCGCTGAAAAGTTCGACGGCGTGCAAGTACTTTCGAAAATTCTGATAGAAACGCAGAAAGCTTGAGAGGCCAAGGGCAGTGAGGAGGAATGGAACGGCAAGTCCCGCGGAATAGACAGCCAGGAGCAGGACGCCGCGAGCGACGGTGTCACTGGCTGCGGCAAGAAGCAGAACGGTGGAGAGGATCGGACCGATGCAAGGAGTCCACCCGAAGGCAAAGGCAAAGCCGAGAAGAAAGCCACTAACGACTCCGGGCTTGGTGTCGGTACTACGGAGATGGACGTCGCGATTCAACCAGCGCGCCAAGGACGGACCAAAAAAGCCGATGACCGATAGAGAGAAGAAATGAATCGCGCCGAGACCGGCGAAGAGCGGGCCGTGGTGCAGATAGGCGCCGACGCCGAGCGCGACCAGCAGGATGCCGAGAATCAGGCCGCCACGAACATTCAGTTTAATCAGCCATCCGAGCAGGTGCAGACCGAAGAGCAGGATCAAGGCGCCGGCGATTGGCGCGAGCGTGGACTTGTGCGACTGGAGAAATCCGCCGACGGTGCTGGCCGAAGCGCCGAAGGCGATGAACACTGCGGAAAAACCGAGCACGAAAGCCAGAGCGGAAGCGAAGAGACCGGATTTAGGTTGTTGACCTTGGCGAAGCTGCTCGACGCCAATTCCGGAAAGCATAGAGATGTAGCCCGGCACGAGCGGAAGCACGCAGGGGGATAAGAAGGAGATTAATCCGGCCAGGAATGCGCCGGCGAGCGAGACGTCGGTCATGAAGAAGCGGTCCTCATTGTTAGCACTATTCTGACATAGAAATGGGAGTGCTTTGCCGAGGAGAAGTTACGACAATGTAAAGGATTGTGCGCCTAACAACAGGCGTCCGCCTCAGGCCTTCGTTCGCTGAGGGTACCAAAGCGGCTGCTAGGCGAGCGCCGGATGCGCAGGCTCTGGGAGTGCGCTTTCGAGGGTGCTGGCAATTTCGAGCAGGAGGGTTTCGCCGTCTAAGGGGCCCAGAAATTGGACGCCCAGCGGTAGCGCAGTTGCAGTGAAACCGCAGGGGACGGAGATGGCGGGAACGCCGGCGAGATTGGCCGGACGGTTGAGGCGAAGAAGGAGCCCGCGGGTGGGATATTGTTTTCCATTGATGACGGTTTCGTCTTCACCTATGAGGGGCGCAGGGATCGGTGTGCTAGGAACGACGAAGGCGTGCAAAGCTTCGTTTTGCAGAACAGAGTGATATCGGTCGATAAATTTCTTGCGTAGCTCCAGCGCATTGAGATAACTGACTGCGGAGACATTCACTCCCATTTCGAGGCGGCTGCGTACGTCTTCGCCGTAATCGGCTGCGCGGGCGGGATACCAACCTTCCTGCTGGTGATAGCGGGTGGCTTCGGCCCAGGCAATTTGATTGCCGGCGTCTTCGGTCTCCATGAGCATGGGAACCGAAACGCTTACCAGCTTGGCTCCGTGCCTCTGCAAAACGCGGAGAGCAGATTTGAATGCCGCGTGAACCTCTGGGTCCAGCGCATCGAAAAAAAATTCTTTGGGGATGCCGAGCCGCAGATGCCGTTTCCGCGATGAGGAAGAGCGGCGCGAACGCCCTGCTTTGCTGCTGATGGCGGAGAACAGGAGGGTGGTGTCCTGAACAGTGCGAGCCAGAGGGCCGACGAAATCGAGCGTGGTGGAAAGGGGAACGACACCTTCGGTGCTTACACGACCGACTCCGGGTTTCAGGCCGACGATGCCGCAGAGCGACGCAGGAATGCGAATGGAGCCACCGGTGTCGGTGCCAATGCTTCCGTAGCATAGACCGGCGGCTAGCGCGGCGGCGGAACCACCGCTGGAACCGCCGGAGATGCGTTGTAAATCCCACGGGTTGCGCGTGGCACCGTAGTGTGGATTGACGGTGGTGACGCCGTATGCGAATTCGTGAAGGTTGGTTTTTCCGAGAATGACAGCGCCGGCATTTTTCAGTGCTGTGACGACGGGTGCATCGTGGCGCGGCACAAACTCACGCAGAATTTTTGAGCCGCCTGTGGTGCGAATGCCAGCGGTGTAAATATTGTCTTTCAAAGAAATGGGGATACCGTTTAGCGGGCCAAGCTTCCGAGTCTTGCTCTTTTTTCGGCTGAAAGCGGCTTCGGCCTGCCTGGCAGCCTGGAGTGCTCCTGCTTCGTCCACGGTCAGATAGGCATTAATTTGGGGATTGAGGCTTGCGATGCGGGCCAAGAGAAAACCGGTCAGTTCGAGCGGAGACAATTTCCCGGCGCGGAAGAGTTTTGCGATTTCGGCAATGCTGGCGAATGCGAGTTGTGAGTCGGTGCTCATCAAAAGATTTTTTCCTGGCGCCGCAGATTACCGAAGGTACCGATGTTGGCGATGATAAACGCCACGCGGAACTGATTTTCCGTGCGGACCGTGCCAAGTTCCAGCCTGCGGTATTCGAAGGCCAGGCCGCAGCAGCCACCGTTATAGCTTATCCATGCAAATTCGTTTTGCAGCGTGCTGGAACTGATGTCGTAGCTGAGGCCCGCGGCGGCATTGAGACCTTTGCGGTTGAGGCTTCCATAGCCCAGGATGGCGCGAAACTGATTGGCCTGCGGCTGAACGATGGGATCTCCCTGCAGCCGGAAATCTGCCGCCGTGAAGGAAAATTCGCTGAAGGGTCTTACTTTCAGGAGCGTTCCGATGGTGGTCAGCTTTTGCAGTTGCGGGTCGTACTCGAGAATTTGTTCGGCGTCGAATCTACCGCCGGGTGTGAGCTTTACATCGCTGATGATGGGAGACCAATTACGCGACGTGGAAGCAAACGCGAAAGGCGTGATATCGTCCAGCGCCTGAAACACGTTGCGTTGACCCGGAACCAGCGCGCCACCAAAGGTCGGGTCGAAGTAGTGCTTCTGTGTGAGACTCCAGGAAAGAAAATCGATGGGCTGTTCATCGCCGTCTTTGACGTACAGATGTTGCGTGATTCCATATTGGATTTCGTTGGTGTCGGTGAGGGTGGCGTTACTGTCGAAGCGAATGAACTCCGCAAAATTGTTCACGCCGGTAACGTAGCGGTAAGTGGCGGTTGGTTCGATGGTGTGTTTGTAGCGGCGCCGGGATCTTGGGCGATCGAAGAACCGCTCCAGGGTGGGTGGGCGGAGTTCCACGGCAAATTCGCCGGTGTTGCGGGTAATCGAATTGCCTGTGGGGACGCCGTTGATGTCCTGCGAATCGCCATAAAAGGTGGTGCGAAAAAGCGCTGAGGTAGTGACACCCAGCCAACCGCCAAAATGCAGGGGAATGGTTACCTTGGGAGCAAATTCTGTGCGCGGCACGAAATTGGAAGTGTTCAAAAATTCGTCGTCGCGATGCACGGCGCCCGCAAAGGAATCAAAAGAAAAATAGACCGGGAGTCCGTGCCAAGGGGCCTGTTCCACGGAGCCGAAACGCACTTCGGGAGCGCTACGAAGATTCACGCTGACAGGCGGTGTCAATTGGAGATAGCTACGGTCGTTCAAACTGGCGACATTGAAGCTGAAGCCACGAAAATTGTTGGTAAGAAACACAGAGCTACGGACTTCCGAGTTGATGGCATCGCCATAACTGTCGGAAAAGGCCAGCCGGAAGGTTAGCGAGGACAGCTGATTTACGTCCGCGACGAAGCGCCAGCCATCTTTCCAGAGCGAGGTGACTTCCAGTTGCTGCTGGTGCCCGCCCTGTTTCTCAACAGCGCCGGTGGGACCTGGAATACCCCGATCGATAACACCGTAGTAGGTGTACTTGATGGAGGTGTTCTCGAAGGGTTTGGCGCGAAATTCGCCGCGCTGCGACGTGCCGCGGCGGCTGAAATAGTCGAAGCCAACTGTAGTGTCCAGCCAGGTTTTGGGCGCCCAATAAAACGCGTCTCCAAACACGAAACCTTTGCTGTTGCTATTGCCGATTGCCGGAATCAGGAAGCCAGACTCGCGCACACGATTTCCGGCAGGCGCGGTCGAATAGGGTAGCCAGATCAGCGGCACCCGATACAAGCGAAAGTTGGAATTTACCAGCGCGATGCTTTTTTCCAGAGTCACCTGCGCTTCCGGGGCATAAAACTGCCACGCGGGATGTTCAGGGTCGCAGATGGTGAACCAGGCATGGTGGATGATGTAGGTGTCGGCAGAAAGGCGCTGTACTTCCTTAGCTTCGAAATAAAGGGGATTCTTGGTGAGCAGTACGGCGGGATTGGGGCGGCGGTCCAACTTGATGGTGCCACGAACGTTCCGGAAGGTGCCGCGTCCGGTGGAGACGGTCAGTCTCGCCTCATCGCCTTCAAGGTGCTGGTTTTCGTAGTCAAAAACGACATGGCCACGGGCGATGGCTTCGCTGGTGTCGTCGTTGTATTCGACATGATCGGCCTGCAGATGCAAGGCGCCATAAGTAATTTCCACGTCGTTGTCTGCGAAGTACAGGCTCCCCTGGCGACGTTGCGGACCACTGGCGGAGATCGTGGCCACTTCGCCGCTGCGCGCAGGGAGGTGGACTTGCTGCGCCAGGACGGATGTGGAGCAGGAAAGCAACAAGAAGGCGAAGAAGAGCAGACCGCGGCGGGCAGAGCTGGCAGTTTTGGAAGCAGGTATCTTCACGCGGCGTTTAAACTCGATGCGACGAACGGTTAGCCTAGCACGCGCAACACCGGATTTACAGCCAACCTGCGCGCCAGCAAACGAGGGATGCAAATGGCTTTAAGAAGGAGGTATCATCACGGACCTTGCCACCGTAAGGCCGTCTGTTGGGTGGTGGAAAAGCTTGCTGCGGATTCGGGAGGCGGCGAGAGAATTGCGGAATTTGTGCTCGCCAAGTCTGGTTTGCTGCGTCTGAGTTGAGCAATGGGGTGTAGTGCCAGAGAAGCGCCTGGAAGGGCCGCCGGCTCCCGGGATGCCTCCATTTCTATGCGGATGAGGAACAAGGAGAAAAGAACCATGAGCGTAGTTCGCTTCGGGTTGCGTGTATTTGTTTGCAGGATTGTGATCGCCGTGTTGGTGGCGGGGGCGGCGTGGATGCCAGTTGGCCAGGCGAAGGCCCAGGAAAAAAAGGACGAGAAAAAAGACGACAAGAAGGATGAGAAGAAAGACGAGAAGAAGCTTTCGCTGAAGCCGGAGCGCAAGATCGAATTCACGACGGATGAGGGAACGTGGATTTCGCTGGACGTTTCGCCGGATGGCAAGACCATCGTGTTCGAACTGCTGGGAGACATTTATACGCTGCCGATCGAGGGTGGGAAGGCGAAGCTCATCGACGGCGGGATGCCGTTCGATAGCCAGCCGAAGTTTTCCCCGGATGGAAAGTTGATCGCGTTTCTTTCGGATCGCGATGGCGGCGAGAATCTGTGGATCATGCACGCGGATGGCTCGGAACCCAAGCAGCTTTCGAAGGAGAACTGGGCAGAGATGGCGTCGCCGAGCTGGACGCCGGAGGGAAAATACGTGCTGGTCTGCAGGACCGGATCGAGCCTGGGTACGTACGAGGTGTGGATGTATCACGTCGACGGCGGATCCGGGGTACAAATCACCAAGGGCAAAATGGCGCCGAACCAGCCGCGCCGCGACCGGCCGAACGCGTTGGGGGTGGTAGCTTCGCCG
>Ga0210384_10001672_pt1 | contig 29222 bp, 22 predicted proteins | sample IncBWH2MmetaG_FD_160574 | JGI IMG/M metagenome (GOLD analysis project Ga0210384, IMG submission 160574) | Forest soil microbial communities from Barre Woods Harvard Forest LTER site, Petersham, Massachusetts, United States - Inc-BW-H-2-M | ecosystem: Environmental > Terrestrial > Soil >...
AAACTTAGGGGGCGCGGTCTTATCCCGAGCGAGTGCAGAGGGAGGCGGCGCCCCTTACGTTTTTCGATAGAGACCGTCTGACGGAATGGAGCGTTCATGAGCACAGGCAACTCACGAGTTCCGCTGCTGGAACGAGATGCGGTTACGCCAGAGACCGCGGCGCTGTATGATGCGCTGCTCGCGCAGCGTGGCGTGGTGCCCAATATGTTCAAGGTGCTGGCGTATGCTCCGGGGATCGCGCAGGGCGTAGGCGGATTCCTGAGAGCGTTGTTGAGCGATGGCGCATTGAGTGGGTGGTACAAGGAATTGGTCGCCGTCCGGATTTCGATTTTGCATGAGTCCGAGTATGCTATTCGCGCGCATAACGCTTCGGCCAAGAAGAAAGGCGCCACGGACGCGCAGATTGCGGGCGTGCGGGAATTCGAGCGAGGGTCCTATGACGCAAAAGAGAAGCTGGGATTCCGGCTGGCGGACCGGTTGCATCGCGGGGCGCGCGACGTGGACGATGCGTTTTATGCGGAGTTGAAGGGCGCGTTCAGCGATACGGAAATCGTGGAATTGTTCCTGACGGCGGCGGCGTTTGAGATGTTTCCCCGGTTCATCGATGGGCTACATATACCGGTGACGCCGCTTCCCGCGGCAAAATGATAGGATGCGGGTCACTACTATGCGAAAAATTGCATCACGCGTTTCACAATTGAATGGCGAAGGCGCGCTGGCGGTTTTTTCGCGCGCGAAAGAACTGGAGAAGCAGGGCCGGTCGATCATTCACCTCGAACTGGGGGAGCCGGACTTTCATCCGGCGGCGCCGGTGGTGGATGCGGTGCGCGCGGCCGTGGCTGGTGGCCGCGACCGCTACGTGTCGACGCGCGGAATTCCGGCGCTGCGGGAAGCCATTGCCGGGTATTTGAAACGGACGCGGCGGTTGGACGTGGCCGCGGAGGAAGTGCTGGTAGCGCCGGGCTGCAAGATGGCGCTGGCTCTGGCGATGATGGCGCTGATCGAGCCGGGCGACGAAGTGTTGTACCCCGATCCGAGCTTTCCGATTTATCCGTCGTTTACGCGGGGCTTGGGAGCTACAGCCGTGCCTTTCTTTTTGGAGGAAAAGAACCGGTTTCAGCCGGACTTGGCAGAGATCGCCGCGAAAATTTCGCCGCGCACAAAGATGCTGATCTTTAATTCGCCGAATAATCCGACGGGAACGGTTTTCAGCGAAGATACGGTGGCGAGGATCGCGGAGCTGGCCTTGCGGCATGATTTGTGGGTTATTTCGGACGAGATTTACGCGCGAATTTTGTTTGGCGGAGAGTACAAATCGATTTGGGCGCTGCCGGGGATGGTGGAGCGTACCGTGATCATCGACGGCTTTTCAAAGAGCTTTGCGATGACCGGGTGGCGGCTGGGATACGGGGTCGCGCCGAGGGACGTGGTGGATGCCATGGACCTGCTGGTGCTGAATACGTTCACGTGCGCCGCGGAGTTCACGCAGGTGGCGGCCATTGAAGCGCTGGCGGATTCCACCAACGCGGTGGAGGCGATGGTTGCAGAGTACCGGAAGCGTCGCGACTTGTTTGTCACCGGGCTGAACCGGGTTCCTGGATTTCGGTGCCAGTCGCCGGACGGGGCGTTTTACGCGTGGGTGAATATCGAGGATACCGAGCTTTCCGCGGAAGAGATAGCGAGGATCCTTCTGGAAGAAGCGGGAGTGGCGGGAATCGCGGGGGCGGCATTTGGGTCGGCCGGGAAGAATTACTTGCGCTTCTCGCTGGTCGGGGCGCGGAACTTGCTCGAAGAGGCGCTGGAGCGCATCGAACGAGTTTCGGTACGCTGGCGGGCGGCGGTGGCACGCTGAGTGCCGAGCAGGCCGGGCAATTCTGTCGCTCTTCCTTCCAATAGCTTTTGCACCAGAACAAAAAGGACCGGCAAGAATGTCTGTCCTACTGGAACCAGAATGAAACATTTGATGCGGACTGGATTGACGCTTTTGGTCGGGCTGGCGGTAACAACGGCGGCTGCGGGGCAAGCAAGACCGCTGGCGGGCGGCGACGTCCCAAAGATCTACGAGCGGCTGCTGAAGCAGATCGATCAGATTCCGCTGTATGACAACCACTCGCATGCCACGTTTTCCGATGACAACGACATGGATGCCATGGCCGGACCGCCCGATGAAAGTTCGGTGCTGCGGCTGCGCGAAACCAATCCGGAATTCGTGGCTGGAGCGAAGGCGCTTTTTGGTTACCCGTACGACGATTTCAAACCTGAACACGCTAAGTGGCTGATCGACAAGAAGAAAGCAGCGGAAAAGGACGGGGGAACCGCCTATTGGGACAGCATCCTGGACAAGCTAAACATCGAAACATGCTTGGCCAATCGCGTGGCCCTAGCGCCGTATCTTGATCCCAAGCGTTTCCACTGGGTCTTCTTTGTCGATTCGTTCCTCTATCCCTTCGACAATCGCGACCAGGCCGGGAAAAACGGCGATCTCGGAGTTTACATTCCGCTGCAGGAGAAAGTTCTGCAGCGGTATATGAAGCAAGAAAATGTAAGCGGGCTGCCCGCGGATCTGGCCGGATACGAAGCCTTTGTGCGGCAGACGCTGGCGGACAACCAGAAGAACGGCGGCGTGGCCATGAAGTTCGAGGCCGCTTATTTTCGGAGCCTGTATTTCCGCGACCCGCCGCCCGTCAAGGCCGAGCCCATCTATGCAAAATACCGTGGCGGTGGGGTTCCTTCGGACGAAGAATACCGCACCTTTCAAGACTACGTCTTTCGTGTGCTGATCGACCAAGCGGGGAAACTCAGTTTGCCGGTGCATTTCCACAGTGCTGTGGGCATCGGAGATTATTTCAGTTTGCGCAACGGCAATCCGCTGAATCTCGAAAATGTCTTGCGCGACCCCCGCTACGCCAAGGTGAAGTTCGTGCTGATTCACGGTGGGTATCCTTACACGCTGGACATGATCTGGATGACCGCGGCCAAGAACGTGTACACCGATTCCTCGCTGATGGGTTATTACGTCTATCCTTCGGAGCTCAAGAACATTCTGAAGCAGTGGATTTCTCTGTTTCCGGAAAGGATCATGTTCGGGTCGGACGCGTTTCCTTTCGGAGACGCGATTGGGGCAGAGGAGACGTTCTGGCTGGCCTCACGCACCGCTCGCACAGCGATTGCGGCAGCGCTAGCGGAGCTGGTCTCCGAGGGCGCATTTAGCGAAGAGAAAGCGGTCGAGCTGGCGCGCATGTACCTGCACGACAACGCCGCGCGACTCTATGGGGGAACGAAATGAGCACGGCGACGAAGATGAAGTACATCCCGTGGAACCAAGTCGAGCGCGAGCATTTGAATCCGTTGATCGACCGGGAGATGGTGGTGGGCGAAGAGATCATGCTGGCGCGAGTGCTGATGAAGAAGGGCGCCCACGTGCCGCAGCACCAGCATCACAACGAGCAGGTGACTTACATCCTGGAGGGTGCGCTGAAGTTCGCCATCGATGGGAAGGAAATCGTGGTGCGGGCCGGCGAAGTACTTTGCATACCGCCCCATATGCCGCATGAAGCGTGGGCCCTTGAGGACACCGTGGACCTGGACGTCTTCAATCCTCCCCGGGAAGACTGGCTAAACAAGACAGACGATTACCTGCGGGGCAAGCGCTAGGGCGACCTTTTCGGAGCACGCGGGTTCCTGGAAGGAACAGGGAGTGTTCTGTTTTGGATCATTGCGCCGTGAAAGAGCGTGGACAAAAGTTGCGCGGATGTTTACCGTAGCGAGTGGCCAGCCCAAAGTTGAGTTGATCTCCGAGAGGAACTTCATGAAGAGGCTACTAGCGGTAACGTTGTTCGTGCTGGGAACGGCGCACGGCACGCTGGCGCAGGATCAGAAGCAGATTTCCGAAGAATCGAATCGCAATGTGGCTGCAGATTTTGCCCAGACATCCGCAGCGAGCGCGCCCTCGGTGTGGCTTGAGAACGTGCCACTCAAGAACACGCGCCGGGTTTTTGCGGTTCGTGATGGCCAAGACTTCGCGGGGATGTCGCTTGCCAGTGGTGTAGCCGCACCAACAACCTTTGCTGCGCCTGCTGCTAGCCCATTTGCACCACCACCTGCACCAGCGGGATCTAGTTCGCCGGCCGTGCCTTTGCCCCAGGGTACTTCCGAGCCATATGGTGCCGAAAAACTCATATATCGCATGGAAATCAGCGCGGGTTTTAGCCTAGTGAGATTCCGTTCGTCGATTTATTCGGCGACCGCACCGGGTTTTAGCGCCACGTTCGCCTACTATCTTTTCGACAAGTTGGCGATTGAAGGTAGCTTTACCACCGGGTTTGCTCCGACTATTTTTGCCAACGAGCACGTGAAGTACCTGGGTTACGGGGCCGGGCCGAAATATGTTTTGTGGCACGCTCGTCTAGAGCCCTGGGTTCACGCGATCATCGGCGGCGGCCACATACAGCCAAGCACCGCCTTAGGCCATAAGAACGGGTTTGATGTGCAGGCCGGCCTGGGGGCGGATTACTACTTGTTTCCGCGGGTTGCGGCTCGCATCGGCGTGGACTGGGTAAGGACCAATTTTTTCAGCGAATCCCAGAATAGCGGGCAGGCTACGGCAGCGTTGGTCATTCATTTCTAGAATTCCTACGTCGTTGACTAATAGATTCCATGAGTGCGACGTCGGCCTTCAGGCTCCTACCGGCCGCCTGATAACGTGTAGTCCCTGCCTCACACCGGGCCAGCTCTTGAGATTGGTTGAGTCGTTGCGACAGCGGCGCTACTTGGCCGACGGAAGAGCGGTCTGGTACTTCGAGACGTCAACTTGCTGCCAGTCGCCGCGTTCAATGCCCGCGCGGACCTGTGCGGCGGTCTGGCCTTTACGGGACTGTTCGTAGGAGTAAAAGCCTTCGCGGATGCAGATTTCGCAGATTGAGGCATGCTTGCCGGCGAAGCAATCGAGCAGGCTGCCGTGGCCCTGGCTGCGGTCGCAGTGGCAATAACACGGCTGCTGGTAGAGAGTCTTCTTGACGCGCCCCGCAACGGTGTAGGCGTTCTGGACCACGATATCCGTGAAAAGCGTGGGACTCATGGTCGCCGGCAGGGGTCCCTGGGGAACGGTGGAATGGAATGCGGGGACGGGCTCTTCACCCCCCGCTTGCGTCATGCTTGAGCCGGTGTTCGGCAAGCGCGAAGCAGCACGTTGCGGAATTAGGACGAATCCCAGCGCCAGACTCAAGAGGATTGCTGCGCAGATAGCGGTTCTTCTTGCAGGCATGGCTTATCCCCCTGGGTACAGCGAGCAATACCGACCGTGCGTCGCTGCACTTACACTTTACGTCGTGAGAAGCAGAATTTCCAGCCAGCCGTATGCAATACACACCGGTCGGAAGTTGTTTCCAGGCACGGGCATGAGCTAGACCAGTGCAGGTCGCGGGGAAGAGTAGGGCGGGCGCGGAGTCGTGGACGAGCGAGCCGATAAGTGCCGGGCGCGCAAATTGCGCTGAACGCGGCGGCCCCACGTGCGCACAAAAGAAAAGTTGAGCGCGCCGCCGATCGCGGAACTGGCTAGCGGAATCATTCGCCCTACCCATTTTTCGGCGCTCTCCTGACCCAGCTTGATCGCCAGGCGCTCGACGATACGCGGAGCCAGCTTTTCAAACACTTGCTTTTCGGCAAGATCTTTGCCGTAGTCAACCCCGGTGGCAGCTGCCGCAGCTAGCCAGAGTTCCATGCGTTCGTCGTGGCCGCGGCTTTCAAATCCGTAAAGGAGGCACAGACGCTGGATCAATCTTAGCGTTATGGCGGTAAGCAGCCCCGCATCGGGAATCACGGTGATCATGCCGCCCAGGCCGAATCCCGCGCCTTCTGCGAGAGCCAGCCGTTCGGCATCGCGAATCAATGATTTAGCGATTTCATCGAGACGTTCGAGCGGGACGTCTTGCATGCGGCTGAAATTGGGGATCCACAGGGAGTGCTTGTCCGCTAGTTGACGCCGGAAGTCCTCGGGATTGACCTCAACGGAACGCAATCCTCGCCGCATGCCGAAGCGCAGAACGCGACCCAGGCTGCGCCGCGCAAATGAGCCCTTCGCCGAATGGTGTAACGTAGCCATGTCTTCTAGCATCCTACGGCGGTTAGAATCGGCTAGCAACCCCGGCGTTGTATGGATTCGTGGAGCGTTAACGGGAGGCGAAAAGGTACCGAAAAGGGCATTGCCGGGCAGGTAGCACAAAAACACGCGTACTACTTGACGCGGAGCCGCTTTTCGGTAAACTGCATTTTTCCTTATGGCCACCATGGCACAATTCGTTCCGGTCGAAGTGACCCACGACTTCGACTTTCCGCAGCGAGAGGCCGCATTTTTCTACGGTCTGTTCCTGCGTGGCCACTCTCCGGAACAGCTCCGGCGGGATATTGAGGTACCGCCGGCGGTGCTGGCGAAATGGCACCGCGAGGCCGAGCGCGAACCGGAGTTGCGAGACATTTTCTTCCGCCTGGTGGAATACCGGCGCAACGTCCTGGCGATCTTCGACACCTTGGTGGGCTGGGACGGGCAGAAGCAGCGGGTTCAGTAAAGCTGAGCGCCGATCGTTTGGTCGTTTCCTCCTTTTGGTATCTCTCCCACGGCATTCATCGTCTATCGCGTCGCGCCGGTCGCCTGTACGACCGTTCAGGTCAAATAATGTCAGGCAACCCATCCGAGGCATGTGGACTCTAATCACCCACGGGGGACAAGTGTCACAAAATACAGGACATTCGTCGATTGACGTGGGAGTCCCCGCGGGGGTAGAATCCCAGTCGTCCTAGACGTTGAGGTGTTCCTATGTCACGGGTCGTGCGCGCCCTAGTTGCGTCATTCTTCTCTCTAGCCATTACGATTCCTCCAGTTAGCGCCCAACAAGCGCAGGATCCGATCGCTGCTCCGGTACCGCAGAAGCTTGACAAAGAACAAAAGAAAAAGATCAAGAAGACGCTGAAGGAACTCGACACGCCCTATAAGCAGTGGCTGAGCGAGGACGTCATTTATATTATCTCGCCGGAAGAGCGTCAGGCCTTCCTGCAACTGGAAACCAACGAAGAGCGCGAACAGTTCATCGAACAGTTCTGGCTCCGGCGCAGCAGCAACCCCGACCTGCCGGAGAACGACTTCAAAGAAGAACACTACCGGCGCATCGCCTATGCCAACGAGCACTACGCCTCGGGTATTCCTGGCTGGAAGACGGACCGGGGGCGCATGTACATCATGTGGGGGCCCGCGGACGAGGTCGAGTCGCATCCAACCGGCGGCACGTACGACCGGCCGATGGAAGAAGGCGGCGGGTCGACCACGACATATCCCTGGGAGACTTGGCGCTATCGCTACATGGAAGGCATCGGCGAGAACGTGATCTGGGAATTCGTGGATCCTAGCGGCTCGGGCGAATACCACCTGACCATGGATCCTTCGGAGAAGGATGCTCTGTTGCACGTGCCCGGCGCGGGTCTGAGCTTGCTCGAACAGATGGGCATGGCTTCCAAGACGGATCGCTTCACGCGTTCGGACGGAACCAACCTGCCGACCACGCTGGGTGGAACGCCCTCCAGCATGAACGAATTCAACCGCCTGGAGCAATATTCCAAGGCGTTCAAACCACCCGAAGTGAAATTCAAAGACCTGGAAGCGATCGTGACCGCCCGCATCGTGCGCGACCAGATGCGCTTTACGTGGCGCACCGATTATTTGAAGGTAACCAACGATACCGTGTTGGTGCCGGTGACCATCCAGGTGCCCAACAATCAGCTTTCCTTTGACTCCAAGGAAGGGGTACACTCCGCGACGCTCAATGTGTTTGGCCGCGTGAGTACTTTGACCGGGCGCGTGGTGCAGACCTTCGAGGACCCGGTTAGCAGGGACTTTCCGGACAGCCTTTTTCAGCAATCGCTGAAGCTGCAGTCCATCTATCAAAAGGCCATTCCATTGCGCCCGGGACTCTATCGTTTGGACCTGGTAATCAAAGATGTGAAGAGCGGCAACGTCGGCGTGGTGAACACCAGGCTGCAAGTACCCCGGTATGAGGACGACAAATTGGAAGCCAGTTCGTTGATCCTAGCGGACCAGTTGGAGCATGTCCCCGCTAAGCAGATTGGCACCGGGCAATTCGTACTGGGTTCTTCCAAAGTCCGGCCAAAGCTGGATGCCGATTTCATAAGCACTGAAAAAATGGGAATCTACATGCAGGTGTATAACCTGAAGCCCGACGACAAGACCCACAAGTCCAGTGCGACGTTTCAGTACACGGTCAAGAAGGGCGATCAGCAGGTCATGCAGTTCAAGGAAACGTCCGAAGAAATGAAGCAAACCGGCGACCAGATCACCATCGAGCGGCTGTTGCCGTTGAGCACGCTGGCGCCGGGAAAATACTCGCTAGAAGTGGTGGCGACCGACACGCTGTCGAATAAGACGATTTCCAAGACGGCCGATTTTACAGTGAAGATACCCGGTGAAACCAAGACGGCGGCGAACGCAGCCAAACCAGCGCCTGGGAGGTAACGAGACGTGAAATACGGACGGCTCCGAACCTTGGGGGCTGTGGTCCTGGTCGGAACGTGTCTCTCCATTGGAGCGGACGCGTCAGCCGCGCAAATGAAGTCTGCCTCCGGAAGGCTGTCCGGAGTAGTGAACGACGCTGCGGGAACACCACAGATGGGCGCCACCGTGGAAGTGGCTCAGGAGTCCGCGGGCACAACCTCTCCCCTGGGTTTTCTTACCAATATACAAGGTGCTTTTCACGGGGAGCGGCTGGCACCCGGCTTTTACACCGTGCGCGTAACCCTGGCGGGCTTTTTGCCGACGTTGCAGCAACACGTCCGCGTCACCGCTCACGTGACCACGGTCCTTAGCATCCAGCTCGAATCCCTGTTTGCTTCACTCGATCAACTACGGCGTCAGCCCTCCTCGACAACGGCAGAATCTGATGACTGGAAGTGGGTGCTGCGGTCCGCATCCGTTACGCGTCCAGTGCTCCAGTGGATGGATGACGGAAGCGCGATTGTGTCAAACGTCGCTCCCGATATGACTCCCTCGCGATCAAGAGCACGATTGGAATTTACAGACGGAGCGCGGCGGCCGGGATCCGCGTCCAACATTCCCTCTGCGCCGGCAACGGCCTTCGCTTACGATCAGAAGCTGGGTGGTACCAGCCGGATGATCCTGGCCGGGCAGGTGAACTACTCGGATCAGGCGCCAGGTGGTGGCCTCGCTACCGTGTGGTTGCCGACGGGCTCCTTCGGTGCCGGCCCGCACACGGCCTTGGTGCTGCGCGAAGCGAAGCTGGGACCTAACGGGCCTACGTTCCGAGGCGTACGGATGGAACAGGGCGGAACACTGACCTTGGGTGACCGCGCGGTGCTGCACTACGGCGGCGAATACGTGATGATTGGGGCGACAAAGGTCGCAACGTCGCTACGTCCACGATTGGAACTGGATACACGAGTTTCGGACGACTGGCACACCGCTCTCATCTTCGCCGAGGAACCGGGAGCGCCGACGCCTCTCGAGTCGGAAGAGCAAGACTCCGGTGGCGTTTTAGCGGCTGCATTGAATGAGCTCGATTCCTTCCCTGCCATGCTTTGGCGGGATGGCCATCCAGTACTCGAGGGTGGCTGGCACGAGGAAGTTGCGGCGGAACATAAGTTAGGCGCCCACGGCAATTTGCAAGTTGCGGCGTTCCATGATGATGATCGTCATGTCGCCGTATACGGTCACGGCAGCGATCTGCCGGCTGCGGATTATTTCCAGGATTATATCTCGAATGGTTTCGCCTACGACGGCGGATCTTCCAATAGCTGGGGCACTCGAATTGCGCTCCGCGAAAAGCTGTCGGACAACGTCGAAGTGACTACGGTCTATGCCTATGCCGGGGCGCTGAGCCCCTCGGATTTTGCCGATGGTTCGCTGCGCATGATGCTCAGGACCTCTATGCACCACTCGATGGGAACCAATATTTCGGCGAAGGTTCCGCGCTTGGGTACGAAGGTTGATGCCGGCTACAAGTGGGTGAGCGGCGTTACCGTGTCTCGTTCGGACAGCTATGGTGAGTCTCTCTTTCAAATGGATCCCTATCTCCACGTAGGTATTCGTCAGGCGTTACCGAAATTCGCTCCGGGCCGATGGCAGGCCATTGCGGACTGCGACAACGTACTTGCCCAGGGGTATGTTTCCTTGACCAACCAGGATGGCCGATCTGTCCTTGTTCCAGCATTCCGCACGTTCCGAGGTGGCCTGAGCGTCCAATTCTGAGGCAGTCCCAGGCTTTGGAAAGCTGTATGTCGCTTCCATAAACTGGATAGTTTCGGGTTGGATCGGTCGTCGGCTCCGTAACGTATTGAAGAATATAGAGTTTGCGGTGCAAGGATCTACTAAACAATGGAGATCGATTTGCACTTGGTATTGTTAGGCGAGGTGTGCCTATCCGAGTTCGGCCATGAAGCAGAACCTTCGAGTTAGCTTGGGTGCGGTGGTGCTGGCGCTTGCCACGCTGGCGGCGGTGATTTTTGCGTGGCTGAACTTCGTACAGCGCGAGGAATTTGAGAGCCCTGACGACGGCGTAGCTTGGCTGGACACTGCCCAAGGGGCAAAGGCTTGGAAGCTGGCCCCCAATTCTCCGGGCGCGCGGGCAGGCCTTCGTCCTGAAGATATCCTGGTCGCGATCAACGGCGTTCCCGTAAACACTCAAGTCCAAGTAACCAAGCGGTTGTGGCGCGCAGGGCTGTGGACCCAGGTGCGCTACAAATTGCTCCGGAACGGCCAAGAGTTCGAGACTCCCTTGGTGACCGCGCCGGCCGAGAAACCTGCTTCGATCGAAAACTACGCCCGCGTTGTCGGTCTTCTGTACCTTTTCATTGGTCTTTTTATTTTCATTCGGCGATGGAACGCTCCGCGAGCCGTGCATTTCTTTGTCTTCTGTCTGGTTTCCTTCATTCTTTATTCGTTCCACTACAGCGGAAAACTGGACGCGTTCGACTACGAAGTGTATTGGGCCAAGATTGCGGCGCTCATGCTGGCGCCTGCGCTGCTTCTGCACTTCGCGCTGGTTTTCCCCGAACGTACCGTAGGGACCACCCGCTCGCTCTCAAAATTGGTCGCGGTGTATACGCCCCCCTCCGCGCTGCTGCTTTTCCATGTGAGCACCGCGCTGAACAAGTTCGGGTTTGTGCCTTGGCTGGGCTCCCGCGTGCTGTTGGACAAGATCGAGTGGAGCTACCTGGGAATCTACTTTGTCGCCGCGGCGATTGTTTTCTATAAGAGCTTCCGCGAGGCGCCCTCTGGTGTCCTTCGTCAGCAGGTCAAGTGGCTGACGGGAGGAACGCTGGCGGGCAGCCTGCCCTTTGCGCTGCTGTACGTCGTGCCCTTCGTGATCGACGCCGCTCCTCGCACTTGGATGAAGTTTTCTGCGCTGAGCCTGGTGCTGATCCCGCTGTGCTTTGGTTACGCCATCATCCGCTACCGGCTGATGGACGTGGACATCATCTTTAAGCGCGGCCTGGCCTATACCGCGGCCACCGCGGGCGTAGCAGCCGTTTATTTCGCGTTGGTTGCACTGATCGCGGAAATTTTCCATGCCCAAACCACCGGCCCCGTCGGCGGCATGATCGCGATCGTGATCGCCGCATTTTTGTTCCAGCCCTTCCGCGAATGGATTCAGGCGCGGCTGGACCGTTTCTTCTATCGTGACCGCCTGGATTACCGCCGCACCTTGATCGAGTTCGGCCGCACTCTTACGAACGAAGTGCGGTTCGATCCGATGCTGGGGTCGGTCATGGACCGCGTATCGCAGACTCTACTGGTCGACCGGCTGGCAATTTTCATGGAAGATCCGCTCCAGCCCGGGCAAATGCGGATCGCCCGCTCGATGGGCGTGCGCTTGTCCGAACCCATGGATCTCAGCTTCCTCGAGCCGGCCCGGCCCGAGTTCGCCCGTGGGGCGCTCTTTTTTGAGTCGCCCCGCGCGGCGAGAGACGTCGGCGATTCCGTGCGGCAGACCCTCGAGCAGCTCGACCTGAATTATTTCATCCCTTGTCGCATTCGAGAACACACCGTTGCGGTGCTGGGCCTCGGAAAAACCGTGGATGGCGATTTTCTGTCCAGCGATGACGTCGAGTTGGTGCAAACCATCGCGGGTTATGTTGCCGTCGCGCTGGATAACGCGCAGCTCTATACCTCGCTCGAACAGAAGGCTCTGGAGATTGCGCGGCTGAAAGATTTCAGCGAGAACATCGTGGAATCGCTCAATGTCGGCGTGCTCGCGGTGGACTTGGGCGGCATCGTGGAGTCCTGGAACACTCGGATGGAGCAGCTTTTCGGAGTTAGCAGGCTAGACGCTGTGGGCCACCAGTTGCGAGCGCTGCTGCCGCAGGAACTGGCTTCCGAGATCGCGGCTCGCAAAGAGGAAGAGCAAATCACCGGCATTTACAAGCAGCGGGTTCATCACCAGGGGAAATATCTGACGCTAAACGTCTCGATCACGCCGCTGGTCAGCAAGTCGGGTGAGCGAATTGGCCGGCTGCTGCTCTTCGACGATGTGACCCAGCGAGAGCGCATGGAAGAGCAAATGTCGCAGACCGAGAAACTTACGTCGCTCGGACTGCTGGCGGCTGGAGTGGCCCACGAAGTGAATACGCCACTGGCGGTGATTTCCAACTATATCCAAATGCTGGCGAAGCAAATGCCGGAAGGCGACCCGCGGCAGGGGATTATTGACAAGATCGTGAAGCAGACTTTCCGCGCCAGCGAGATTGTGAACAACCTGCTGAATTTCTCGCGGACGGGCGCCGCGGAATTGACTGACATTGATGTCAATCGCGTGGTGGAAGAGACTCTGTCGCTAGTAGCCCATCCGTTGAAAACCTCCCAGATCCAGATCGTGAAGCAACTCGGCGCGACCCTGCCACCGGTGCGCGGTTCGGCAAACAAGCTGCAGCAAGTGTTCCTAAATCTATTCTTGAATGCGCGCGACGCCATGCCCAGCGGCGGCATGCTGGAAGTGCGCACCGCCGCGCACAACGGCAGCGTCGAGGTGGAGGTTGCCGACACCGGCGCCGGCATTCCGCGCGAGCACATTCATCGCATCTTCGATCCATTTTTCACCACGAAAGCCACTGGGCGCGGAACAGGCCTCGGTCTTTCCGTGAGTTATGGCATTATCAAAGAACACGCTGGAAAGATTGATGTTCGCTCCACCCCTGGCAAGGGCACATCCTTCCATGTTGAATTTCCCGCCGTCAGGAAAGCGGTCCATGTCTAAGGGTTCGATCCTGGTAGTAGATGATGAATTGGAAATTCGCGAAGGCTTGGAACTGCTGCTGGCCAGCGAAGGTTACGGTGTCTCCAGCGCCGGCACCGGCGAGTCCGGCTTGGCGAAGCTTGGGGAGCATCCGTTCGATTTGCTGCTCCTCGATGTAAGCCTTCCCGACCGCAACGGCCTCGACCTGCTAAAGGAGATCCGGCGGCGCGACCCAGATCTATCCGTCGTGTTGATCACCGCATACGGCTCCATCGATATGGCGCGTGCCGCGTTCAAGAGCGGCGCCATGGACTACATCACCAAGCCTTGGTCGAACGACGAGCTTCTGGCGCAGGTTGCGCAAGCCGTGGAATCGCGGCGGTTGCGCGAAGAAAACGTGCAGTTGAAGCGCGCGCTGAAGCAGCGTTTCAATTTCCCGAGTATCATCGGCAAGAGCGAGAAGATGCTCACGCTCTTGGATTTGGTTACGCAAGTCGCCCCGTCGCGCTCCACAATTCTGATCAGCGGAGAGAGCGGCACCGGCAAAGAACTGATCGCCAAGGCTATTCATTCGGCTTCCACCCGCGCCGACAAGGCCTTCGTGCCGGTCAATACCGGCTCCATTCCCGTCGATCTGCTGGAATCGCAACTTTTCGGCCACGTGAAGGGTGCTTTTACGAGCGCAGTGGCCTCCAAGAAAGGGCTCTTCGAAGTTGCCGATCAGGGCACTATTTTCTTCGACGAAATCGCCACGATCAGCCCGGAAACACAAGCGAAGCTTCTACGCGTGATCCAGGAGCGCGAGTTCATGCGCCTAGGCGGCACGGAACAACTCAAGGTGGACGTGCGCATTGTGGCGGCTTCGAACGTCGAACTAATCACTCTGGTGCGCGAAGGCCGCTTCCGCGAAGATCTTTATCACCGCTTGAATGTCATCCATTTGCAATTGCCACCGTTGCGCGACCGCCGCGAAGACATTCCGGCGTTGCTGGCCCATTTCCTGCTCCGCTACTGCGAGGAAAATGGCAAGACCCCGCGCCTGTTCACACAAGCGGCTCTGAAACTCCTGATGGACTACGACTGGCCAGGCAACGTCCGCGAGTTGGAAAATGTCGTGGAGCGCGCCGTGGTTCTTTCCACGCAGGAGCGCGTAGACGTCGATCTGCTGCCTGAGAGTATCCGCAGCAAGGAGATCGTGCGGGGCGTGCGCCTGCAGCTTTCCGAATTTCTCCCACCGCTACCGGGCGAACCGGGCGCGCGTTCCGGAGCGGATCACTCGCAGCCTTCCCTGTTTCAGATCATGGACGAGATCGAGCGCCGCATCATCATCGATATGCTCGAACGCACCGGCTGGAACCAGACGGAAGCAGCAGAGCGCTTCATAATCCCTCTTTCCACCCTAAATCAGAAAATCAAGCGCCTGGGAATCGATGTCCGCCGCCGCGGACGCAGCGACGACACCCTCACAGCCGCCATCGGCAAATGATTCCACTCAGCTCTGCTAGAGTTGTGGACCGAAAAATATAGAAGCCGCGGTTTTTCATGTCGCCCACCATGGAATTGCGTGCGAATAAGAACGGCTCGGCAGGAGGCCGCCAGGGAAAATCCACCGTTCTATCGTTACTCTTCAGCGACGTTCGTTTTCCCGAGAGAGTACTGGACACAAAGTACTGGAAGTACCGAGAATACCAAGATCAATTCCATCGATAAATTCGCGCCGAACTTTGAGTAGACAAAAATAAAATAATTCTAGTAGAATGCCATTCACACGAGATGAGCAGAGACTCAGAGATGGATAGCAGCAGTTCTCTCTCTGGGACTTTTATTCCGAGCAACGTTGCGGTGATGTAGCAGTGTTAGCGTCAGAAGCCGTCGACTCAGCTTCGCGAAACCCTCCCCCGCAGGCGTATCGTGAAAAGAGGTCCCGCTAATCAGGTTTGAAAAAACTGGGACTGAAAGGGCGAAGCCGTGTGTCCCTTCAGGGCTGACCAACGCACTACACTGCACGAAGTTCAAAAGGCTCTCTCCGATTGTTGTACTTGAAGAATCAAAGTTTACTCGTTTCGACCCGAACTGCTGCCGGTCCCCTTGCTATTGCTGTGGTGTTCGTAAGCTTGTAATTGTGGCGGCGCTGCCAAGTAAGCAGTCCAACTCTAAGACCAGAGCCACTTCGTTGCAAATATGTCGTTGATCCAGCCGGGTATGATTTCTAACTCTAGGTGACTTGGAGACTATGGCGCAGATTACATCAGGGCAAGTCCAGAATGCACTGAACTTGCAGATTTCGGCGGCACCGGCTGCGGTCGCTGCGAGCAGGCGCAAAAGTAGAAGTTCGCGCCCAAGCTCGACAATGTTCTTCCCTCTGGTTGACCTGCTGCTGGTAACGGCGTCCGCCTGCCTGGCGACATTTTCGCGTTTCCCGATGTCGGCCGCTAATTGGGCCACCCTGAATGAGGTCAACGTCGTCAAACATTTTGGTTTTCTTGGCCTTTACGGGGTCTCGCTGATTTTGTCTTGCCATGCCTACAAAGTGTACTCCTCGAAAGAGATCCACTCCACGCGACACGAACAGTCCGCCGTATTGAAGGCTGTTGCCATGGCTACGCTCCTGGTCGCGGCCTTCATCTATCTGTCGGGCGTGAAAATCATTTCTCGCGTGGTTGTCGGTGAAACGGTGGTCTTGAGTACGATCGCGATGATGGGTTGGCGTCTGCTGCGGCGGCAAAGGATCATAGAAGGACTGAATTGCCGGAACGTTTTGATTGTAAGCGCCAGTCCAATGGCTAGAGACCTTGGGAAGTATCTTTCGCAAAATCCGCATCTGGGATTCGCAGTGAAAGGATATCTGGACCGCCGGCAAGACGTCACACCCTCGCAGCATCCGGAACGCCGGAGCGCAAGGAACGATTTGAAAATCCTCGGAAGCATTCGGGACTTTGCGCGTGTCGCCCGTAGCAATTTCATCGATGAAATCTTCATTACCTCACCGGAAAATCGGGATCTGGTGAAACATTTGATTTTCGAGGCTCGGCGCAGCGGCGTGGACGCCCGGGTCGTACCGGATCTCTACGACGGGCTCGCCTGCGCGGCTCCCATCGAATATCTTGGGCACATCCCCATCATGTCGCTGTGTCACCAGTCCGTTCCGACGATTGGACTGGGGTTGAAGAGAATTATCGACATCCTGGTCGCAACCGTTGCGCTAATTTTCCTCTCTCCTGGTCTGTTGCTGGTCGCGCTATTGGTAAAGATCAGCTCACCCGGCCCCATACTGTATCGTTCAACGAGGGTGGGCAAAAAAGGCAGGAATTTCATCTGCTACAAATTCCGTACGATGGTGGCGAACGCGGAGGAATTGAGAGATTCACTGCATCACCTTAACGAGCGCGAAGATATCCTCTTCAAGATTTCCAACGATCCCAGAATGACCCCCCTGGGGCGTTTCTTGCGCAAATACAGCATCGATGAATTGCCCCAGTTTATGAACGTCTTGAAAGGCGACATGAGCTTGGTAGGGCCCCGCCCTCCGGTTCCCAGCGAATACCGACAATATGCTCTCGAACATCTGCGACGGCTGGATGTTCTTCCCGGGATTACAGGGCTGTGGCAGGTTGCCGCACGCAAGAATCCGTCATTCAAAAGCTACATCGCGCTCGACACTCACTACGTGAACAACTGGAGCGTGTGGCTTGATTGCAAGATTCTCCTCAGGACTGTCGTCGTGGTGCTGGCCGGAACAGGGCAATAACAACTAAACGCGCAGATCGCGATCACTGAAGCAGGCAATTCCGCTTGGATGATGTCCCCGAATTAGCGTTGAAATAGCGAGAAAAATATGACGGTACCTGGATTCGAGCAGGCACGAGAAGTCTTTCTTGACGGCCAGGTCTCTAACGACACAGCTACGGAGCGGACCGGAAAACGTGTTCGCGTCGGAGGAGCCACCGTTGATTCCGTGACTTTTGCGGAGGCAATTCGATTGATCGGGCAGCGTCTCCGGAGTAACGCGCCTCCCGCCTACGCGGTCACGCCCAACGCGCAGCATGTGGTCATGCTGCAGTCGGACCCGAGGCTGAAAGCAATTTACGACGAAGCTAGCTTCGTTTTTGCGGATGGTATGTCGCTGGTGATAGCAGCTCGACTTATGGGACATGGGCTACCGGAAAGAGTCACTGGCGTAGACTTGTTCCAAGCGCTGTGTCTTGAGTCAGCCAAGCTCGGATTCCGGATTTTCCTTCTGGGTGGGTTACCGGGCGCAGCGGAAAAAGCTGCCCAGGTACTTAGGGAGCGGAACGCTGCCGTTAATATAGTCGGAACTTACTGTCCGCCGCTGGGTTTTGAGAATGACCCAGTCGAAGCTCAACGCACTCTGGAGCAGGTGCGAGCCTCCCAACCGGATCTATTGTTTGTCGGCCTCGGGGTCCCGAAGCAAGAGTATTGGATGCATACGCATTATCGCAGCCTCGACGTACGCCTGAGCATAGGCGTCGGCGGCTCTTTCGATATGGTCGCGGGTATCACTCCACGTGCGCCCAAGTGGTTGCAAGATGCCGGCCTGGAATGGCTCTTCCGACTATCCGCGGAGCCGCGCCGTTTGTGGAGGCGCTATTTGATAGGGAATCTGCGCTTCCTGGAAATTATCGGGCGCCAGTGGTTAAACGCGGACGAATAGTCCCGACCAAAAATCGCGGATGATAGCGGCGTTCAAATCAGCGTTTTGGCTGAAAGCAATGTGGACGGCAACACCATGATCCACCGACTTCCCCGCAGCAATCGGTCGCCCACGAACCTGGCCACCGAGCTCTTCCTACGAGCGCATCTGAAACATTCTTGAACCGACGGAGCATCTAATGAATACACCCATGAGCATACAGCCGCGAAGGAATGAACTTGCTGCGAGCCCACGTTTGTTGTTGGGCAGCCCAACGCACGAGTCTCAACAGCCGTTGACGTTACAAGACGTCCTGAGGGTCTTGAAGCGCCGCCGCAAAGCCGCGCTGATATTCGCCGGCGGAGTGTTGGCATTGGTAGTCCTCTATCTAGCTTTTGCAACCCGCCGTTATGCGGGAGAGGCCACGCTGGAGTTCGACAAGCAGAACGCCGACATGCTAGCAGTCAACGCCGGCGCCGCAGGAGCCACCGACACGCTCGACTACAACATCACCTTGCAGACGCAGGCCGATATTCTGGAATCCGATACGTTGGCGCTGCAAGTAATCAAGGAGCTAAACCTCGAGCAAACGGAAGATTACAAGTCGAAGTGGAGCCTATTGGATCTGCCGAACAAGATCGTAGGCCTTTTCCAACCCGCGGAGCCTTCGGAGGCCGATCTGCCGCTTGAGCAGACAACCGGGCGCAGAGTTTCGGTGCTAAAGAAGTTCCACAACAATCTCAAGGTTGAAGTCGTGGCCGGCTCCCGGATGATTAAAATCACGTTCCTCAGCACCGACCGTTATCTGGCATCCGCGGGCGCCAACAAATTGCTGAACGACTACATCGACTACAGTTTCCAAACGCGGTACAACGCTACCACGCAAGCTACCGGCTGGCTCAGCAAGCAGTTGGCGGATCTTAAGACACAAATGCAAGCGGACCAAGCGCGTGCGGCCAAACTACAGCGGGAAGCTGAGATTTACGGAGTTGGCCAGGACAAACACAACGCTACGCTCAGTCATTTGGAGGCCTTGGACTCGTCTCTCACGACCGCACTCGCGACTCGTATCGTCAAGGAGGCCGCGTACCGCGCCATGCAGGCTGGCGATCCAGAAGTTGTTGCCGGCCTTGCAAACAGCTCGAGCGTAGGAGTGGCCAACGGCGGCGGGCCTTCTCCGAACGAACTCCTCACCATCCAGACGTTGCGGCGGCAAGAATCAGACTCCAAAGCGGCCCTCGCACAGCTGATGGAGAAATACGGCTCTCGCAACCCGAAGGTTATCGAGGCGACCCAGCAGTTGCAATCCGTGCAAGCATCCATCAAAGAAGAGTCTGCTCGGCTGGCCCAACGCGCGAAGAGCGACTTGGACATTGCCGCTCGCACAGAAGGCATGGCCCGGAAGGTATTTCAAGAGCAGAAGGTGCTGGCCGAAAATTTGAGCGACAAAACCATTCAATATGAAATTGCGGCCAACGAGGCAGCTTCTTCTCAACAATTGTACGAAGGACTGTCGACAAAACTGAAGGAAGCTGGAGTGATGGGAAGTTTGCAGGCTACCAACTCCCACATCGTCGACCCAGCTCGAATCCCCGACAAGCCGGCAAGACCCAGGTTGCTGTTGGTGGTCGCCGCCGGCCTTGCGTTTGCGCTATTTGGCGGAGTTTGCACGGCCGTCCTGGTGGAAGCCGTCGACGACACCGTTACCACGCTCAATGACATCGGGAACATCACGGGTCTTCCGGTGTTGGGCTTTATTCCCCGATACAAGTCTCTGCCCGCAGCCAGAAACGCGAAGCGCCTTCGCGGGAGCGGCTCGATCGTGCCGTCGGAAGTACCCCGCCCGCGCTTGCTTGTGGAGCGGGACCCGATGATCGGAGAGTGTTTCCGAGCAGTTCGGACCGCAGTGCTCGGATCGGGCAAAGACCAGAAATCGCAGGTGATTGTGGTTTCCAGTCCGTTGCCGGGCGAGGGGAAGACGACTACAGCCCTGAATCTGGCATTGGTCCTGGCGCAAAAAGGATCGAAAGTATTGTTGGTCGACGCCGACATGCGCCGTTCCACTCTCGAAAAAGAGCTCAAGTTGGAGAATGGTCGTTTAGAAGGACTAAGCACCGCATTGAAGTCGGGGACCGACGACTCCGGAATCACCCATTCTCCGATTCACAAGAATTTGTACTTCCTGGGGCCCGGCCCGCAACCGCAATATCCGGCCGACCTCATGGGCTCGCCTCAAATGATCATGTGCCTCGACAGATGGCGAAAGGAATATGATTTTGTCATCGTCGACACGCCACCAATCCTGCTGGTGACCGACACGGTAGTGCTGGCACCGGAAGTAGACGGTATTGTTGTCGTCGCGAGGCACGGGATCACCAGTCGCGATGCGCTTATCAGGACCTCCGACCTCCTGACCTCGGGTGGAGGTAAGGTCCTCGGCGTGCTCTTGAATGCCATCGAGAAAACGTCCGACGGTTACTATGGCTATTATGGCCATCAGGGCTATTTCCAGACCCCAGATTCAATAGGGAGCCGGCAATGATTAAGAACAAATTTGCAGTCTTGGCAGTGTCTTTCGTTCTCTGCGCCTTAGCAGCGCCAGCGCAGACTTCAGTGTCGACAAATAACAGCCAGGCCGTCGCGCCGACCAGCGAGCCGAAAACGGCTCTCAGGCTTGGGCCTGGAGACCTAGTTCATGTCACCGTCTATGAGATGCCTGAGCTGGAACAACGCTTTCGGGTCTCGGAGCAAGGTACGGCGACCCTCGCTTTGATCGGCGAACTGAAAGTAACCGGCATGACGGCGGACGAACTCGGCAAACAGATTGCGACCAAGTTGCGGGAGGGTGACTTTGCAAAGCGCCCGAACGTAACTGTCATGGTCGATGAGTACACTACTCAGGGCGTGGCCGTGATCGGCGAAGTCAATAGGCCGGGCCTGGTTCCGATCTACTCGGCGCGCAGTGTTTTGGACATTCTGTCCGCGGCCGGTGGCTTGAAGGACACCGCCAGCACCGAGATTCTGATTCGGCGCCAGGGGCAAACTGGCGATCCGGAAAGAATCCAGCTGGGCAGAGATCGACAGTCTCTAAGCGGACCGATGGTGGAAGTGAATCCCGGAGACCAAGTCGTAGTGCCCACTGCCGGCATCGTATATGTCCTGGGCGATCTCAATCGTCCCGGTGGATACGTTATGAGCGAAAATGGTAAAATCTCCCTGTTACAGGCGATTACCATGGCCGGTGGGGCAACTCGGACCGCTTCCGAAAATCACACCCGGCTCCTGCGGCCCACCGCCAACGGGTACGAAGAAAAGACGATAGCCCTCAAGGACATCATGCTGGGCAAGCAGAAAGATATCGAACTGCAGGCTCGCGATGTCATCTATGTGCCTTTCAGCAACCTGAAACACGCCCTGTTGGGAACTCAACAGATCCTGGGTTCTGCTTCGTCGGCAGCCGTCTTCCGATTCTGATCCCAGCGCGGTAATCGGCTTAACTCGGTCCAACCTTTTGCAACGTTGCAACGCTTGAGCGCATCCATCGAGACGTCGGCCTAACCGCCAGGGACGCGCGCAAGGAGGGCCTATCACTACTCTCACCATGAAGAACGGCATTATGTCGTTCTTGGAAGACAAGATCACTCTCCCGGACAGTGTGGAGAGGCTCGCCTCCAGGTTCAATGTGGCGCGGCCCTATCGTCACCTGGTAATCGACAACATGTTCCCGGAGAAGCTGCTCGACCAGTTGGTCATGGAAATACCGTCCATGACCGACGATCATTGGGTCCATGAAGATGACGATCACCTGCAGAAGTATGGTCTGAGGTCGGCCGTGGAACTCGGCGAGACAGGTTATCAGCTGACCTCGTTTCTGCACTCCGCCGGCTTTCTTTATTTCCTTTCCGAACTGACGGGCATATGGCAGCTCTTGCCGGATCCGTACCTGCAAGGCAGCGGCTATCATATGATTCCGCCAGGCGGGAAATTCGATGTTCATTCGGATCGCAATACCGCCTACGAGACCGGTTTGACACGGCGACTGTCGCTGATCATCTACCTCAACAAAAATTGGAAGCACGAGTACGGCGGTCAGTTCGAGCTATGGAATTCCGACGGAACCCGCCAGGAAGCCATCGTCGAACCGCTATTCAATCGCACCATACTTTTTGAAATCGCGGAGCCAAACTTTCACGGCGTTCCTAAGACCGTGGCCTGTCCGAAGGGCCGAAGCAGGAACTCTTTCCTGGTGTACTACCACACTGCGGGGACGGCCGAGGCGCCGCATACCTCGATCTACGCGCCTAGCTTCTACCGCAAGGATGAATCGGCGCTCCGAAAAATACTCAAAGACGTTACGCCGCCCGTGGTGCTTCGTGCGCTTAAGCGCGTGAGCGGCCGGAAAAAGTAAGCCTGCGGTTGCCGGGATCACGGCGCCAGTCGCCGCGCTATTGAGGGTTGGGTTTGCGTTGGCGTTTCTGAATTTCGTTTGAATAGCATTCCTGGATGAAATCGGCCATTCTCTGTCGGAAAACCTCCGTACTGAAAGATTCGGAGTGTTTTCTGATGTGCTGTGGTTCAAAGCTGCCTTGATTTTCCTCGAAGTGAAGGATTGCTTTGCACAGTGAGTCGGCTGTCTGTTCGTAGAAGAAAGTGCCCGTCGGCGAGAGTCCAGAGTCGTCCCCAATCACGGTTTCTAATACGCCTCCCTTTCCGTAAGCGATGATGGGTAAGCCAAACGCTTGCGCTTCAACCGGTGCAATTCCAAAATCGTCATCCGCAGCGAACAAAAACGCTTTAGCTCGAGCGTATAAGGAACTAAGCCTGGTGTCGTCCACCCTTCCAAGAAGCTCGACTGTCGGACCAGCCGCGGCCTTTAGTCGGTGTTCTTCCGGGCCAGTGCCGGCAATCAGCAGCTTTTTCTTCAGACGATTACAGGCTTCGATGAGTAGTTCCGTACGCTTTCCGTGCACGAGCCTTCCCACCGACAGATAATAATTGTCGCGATGCGGGTCTACGTACCCCTTGTTGATGTCCACGGGAGGATAAATCGTGGTGCTTGTTCGGCGATAGTACGTCTGGATACGTTGGGCAACGTAGTTAGAATTGGCGATGAACGCGTCGACACGCTGGGCTGAATTGAAATCCCACTCGCGTAAATAGCTGGCGCCTAACGCGAAAAAAGGACGGACAAGCCACGGCAATCTCTTACGCCACGCGGAATACTGATCCCAGAGAAATCGAACGGGCGTGTGGCAATAATGCACGTGAACCGCGTTCTGATCGACAATGACCCCTTTCGCGGCAGGCCCGCCCGAGCTGATAATAAGGTCGTAGCCGCTGACATCCAGCGACTGGGCGGCAAGAGGATAAAGCGGCATCACATGCTGGTAGTAGCGTTTTGCTCCCGGGATCCGATCCAAAAAGGTGGACTGAATATTTCTCCCCTGCATCGCCTTGGAAAGGTGCTTGTCCGATTTCATCAACACAAAAAAGTCGGCCTGGGGATAAATCTCGGCCAAAACGTCGATTACGCGTTCCCCTCCACCGTTCATTACAAACCAGGGATGCACGATCGCGATTCGCATGGACGGAGGACAGAATACATGAAAGTACTCGAAAATGGAGGGAGCTCGTCCAGACTTCCGCGAATGTAAGATGAGCATCGTCATTATCTTCCGGAACGAGTTGCTCCCCATCAGTGAAACATTTATTGAAGCGCAGGTTCGCTCCTTGAAGAGTTTTCGACCCCAATATGTAGGTCTGGTTCCTGCGGGCCACAGTCTACCGCTACCGCCGAACGCTATCTTTCTGTGTGGCCGGCGATCGCGGCTTTCCCGCGTGCTAGCGGCAGCTTACAAGTCGGTGGCACATCCTAGGCGAGCTTACTCTCGAGTTCGCGAAGCTGGAGCAAATTTGCTGCATGCGCATTTTGCCCTCGACGGCGCCACAGCTTTGCCGCTTCGGGCTTTCCTAAAAATCCCGCTTCTCGTCACGCTGCACGGATATGATGTAACTACGACGGACGCAACTTTCCGCAAGACCATAGGCGGTCGCCTGTACCTGGCAAGACGCAGGCAGCTATGGGAAAAAGCCTCGCTCTTTCTTTGCGTGTCACAGTTTATTCGCAAGAAAGCCATTGAAGCCGGTTTCCCCGAAAAAAAACTCGTGGTCCACTACATAGGAATAGATCGCCAACTCTTCGACTACGCCCCGAATCAGATCAGCAGGAGATCTGTTTTATTCGTAGGCCGTCTCGTCGAGAAAAAAGGTTGCTCCTATCTCATAGAGGCAATGGCTGATATCCAAAAACGCCATCCGGACGCGGAACTCATCATAGTCGGTGAGGGTCCTGAACACGCGGCGCTGGTCGAGCGAGCGAAGCAGCTCTCTCTTCATTGCAGATTTATGGGCGCTCGGCCGCAGAGTACGATTCACCAATTGCTTCAGTCCGCTAGGGTCTTTTGCGTCCCCAGCGTGACTGCGGCAACCGGCGACAGCGAAGGTCTGGGAATGGTGTTCGCCGAAGCCCAAGCCATGGGCGTCCCGGTGGTGAGTTTTCAGCACGGAGGGATTCCAGAAGTAGTGCGTCACGGTGAAACCGGATTGCTCGCAACCGAACGCGATACCGTCATGCTGGGACAATACATCGAGCGGCTCATCACCGACGATCAACTCTGGGAGGAATTCAGCCGCGCCGGCAGCGCTTGGGTACGGCACCGCTTCGATCTCGAGAAGCAAACCAAGGAACTGGAGGAACTTTACGAGAGCGTGGCTAAGAACCCTGAGGGATCTCAATGAAGACCATCGTCGTATACCGCAGCGCTCTCTTGCCGACGATGCAGACGTTCATCCCGTTTCAGGCCGAGGCGATCCGTGAATACCTCGTCCGATATGTCGGCCTGGACCCCGTCGCCAAGGGAGTTTCTCTGCCGAGGGACCCAGTCTACTTGGCGACCGACAGAAAACTGCGGTCGCGAGTGCTCAAGAATATTTTCAAGCTGACCGGGTTCGCGCCGGCTTTTCACCAAAAAGTTGCCGCTTTACATCCCTGCCTTATCCACGCGCACTTCATCATGGACGGGATACACGCCCTGCCCCTGGCCACTTCTTTGAACGTACCTCTTGTGGTGACCCTTCACGGTCATCTTCCAACGAGCGGTGGCAAAACGGTCGCCTTGCCATCTGTCGACGGCTTGGCTTTTCACACCCGGAAAAACGCCCTCATGCGAGACTGCTCCGTGTTTATCTGCGTGTCGGAATTTATCCGCCAAAAAGCGCTCGAACTCGGATATCCAAAAGCGAAATTGCGGTTGCACTATATCGGCATCGATTTGCAGCAATTCGCCCCAGGAAACCAAAAGCGGGACCCCAACCTCATCCTGTTTGTGGGTCGCTTCGTCGAGAAGAAGGGCTGCACTTACCTGCTCAAGGCCATGGCGAAAGTGCAGAAGCAAATTCCCACAGCTCGACTGGTAATCGTTGGCGAAGGCCCCGAGCGCGCCGCCCTGGAACAGGAAGCGGCTGCGCTGAAGATTAACGCGCACTTTACCGGCGAAGCTTCAATTCCAGAGGTTCATTCGTGGTTGCAGAAAGCTCGGATTTTTTGTGCGCCGAGCGTCACGGCCTCCAACGGAGATACCGAAGGCCTCGGCATGGTTTTTGCCGAAGCTCAAGCAACCGGCCTGCCAGTTGTCAGTTTCCGCCACGGCGGCATTCCGGAAGTCGTCCTTGACGGTAAGACCGGCCTGCTCGCTCCCGAGCGAGATCATCAGACCCTGGCGGAATACCTCATCCGCTTTCTCAAGGATGATCGTCTCTGGGAGGAATGCAGCGCCAACGCTATTCCTTGGATCAGACAGCGTTTCGATCTCCAGAGGCAGACCCAGGAGCTGGAACAAATTTACTCTTCTCTCGCAGGAGCAGCCTCCACGCCACAAACCAATTCATGGCGCCCAGAGATCCATCTGTCATCAGACTTGCCCATGCCGCTCCAAGCCAGGAGTAACGAGGAATCAAGTAAAGGTTGATCGAGAAATTGAAAGCAGCCGCGACGAACTGGGATACCAGGCGAAATTTCTGGTGTCCAGCTCCAGCGATCGCATCGCCAGCGCTCAAGTGAAAGCTGCGGAAGAGCGGGATCAAGCACAGCCACCGCAACGCGCTGACGCTTTGCGCGAAGCTCTTTCCCACTAAATGTGGGATAAGCGGAGCGGTCAAGAACATTCCGAGTGCGGCCAGCACGCCGAGCACTGACGTTCGCTTCAAAAGTTTACGGGCATACGGAACGGTGTTCCTCATTCCCTCCGTGCCCAGCCGGAAGAACTTCGGGAACGCCGCGGAATAGATGGAGACCATAGGCATCGTGCAGATGTTCACAACGCGGTACGCCATCGTATAAATGCCGTTGGCCGCGTTCATGCCGTAGTGACCGAGCAGCACCTTGTCGATATCGTTGTAGATGGTCGTCGTCGAAGCTGAAACCGAGTAGATAAACCCATCCCCGGCGCGCTTGGCGAAAAGTCCCAAGGAAAACTTGGGCGCTCCGAAGTTGACGGATACCGCGGCAAACGCAAAAAGCGCCGCCATCGTCGAGACCGTAAGCGCCGCCCAGGCCCACTCTCGGGATGTCGCGTGGTGCAGCGCTAACAACATTCCGATGGCAATCAGCAACCTTAACAAGTTCACGGTCATGTTAAGAGTTGCGGTAATCTTCATCTTCTCGAAAGTTTGAAATACCTGGCCGGAACAACTCGTCAGCTGCTGCCACACGCAATCCCCGATCGCCACCAACACCAGAATCGAAGCGCTCGCCGCTCCCACCATCCAGTGCCCTGTCAGATGTATCGCCAGCACCAGCGCACTTCCCAGTCCTAACGTCGAAATCAGAATATTTCCCCAGTAGGCCGGAAACTTACTGTGGTCGGGGCTTACATGCTGCAAAAAAACTAATCCCGATCCCAGCGAGCTGTATTGGCTTACGATCGAGACGAAAGCCGTAGCTGCCGCATAAATCCCGTACTCCGTACTTCCCAAAAGCCGTGCAAGCACAATGAAATATCCGGCCTGTAGGGCAAAGGACAAACCCTGCCCCATAAACAACCAGGCTGCATTTTTAGCGAGTGTGCTTTCCTGGAAGCGTTGCCAGTACCGTTTCACTGAAGAAGCTTGCCTAAGAGGTTTTCGTAGTTTTTACGAGCGACACACCAACTGAAGTTCTTCTGAAACGCCGCTAAGCCCTGCGCGCCGATCTCCTCCCGGAGACCGCGATTCAGCACTAGTTTCTCGAGAGCGTCCGCAAGCTGTTCGGCTGACCCGGGATCCACAAGTAGACCTCCGCCCTCTCGAAATATCTCCGGTATCCCCCCAGTGCGAGTTGCCACGACCGGGACCGCGCAGGCCATGGCTTCAATGTTTACCAGCCCAAACGGCTCCTGCCACGTCGAAGCGCCACAAAAAACGTCCGCCTCTCGAAACTTCTGCGCCAACTGCTTCCCTGCCACGTATCCCGCGAAAACGACGTTGGCGGGAGCCGTTTTGTGCAGCTCTCGTATGTAAGGGGTTGGCTTGCTGCCGCCAAACGCCGACGCACCTGCGACTACGCCCTGAGCCGGTATCTTCCTCTCTTGCAGCAGCCTCATAGCTTGCAAAAAAATGTGAACGCCTTTCTCAGGAACCAAGCGGGAAGCGAACAATATCGTGCAGGTCTCTCCCTGCTTACGCTCGCTCAGAGGGAAAAACATCTTGTCGTCGGCGCCGTTGTACAGAACCACGCATTGCCGCAGATGAGGCCATTTGGAGTGGGCCTCCTCTTTGAGAAACTCGCTGACAAATACGTTCATGTCGGTCGCCAGGGCTCTCATGATATAGCCCTTCCATTGCACAAGAAACGAATTATGCATTTGAAGAACCAGTTTGGCCTCTCGAGCTCGAAGGAATGGCTGCAAGGCTGCAGCAAAATCGGGCCGATTGTGGATCCATACGACGTCTTTTTCGCGGACTTCCCGAAGGCTTGGCTTGAGTATCGATCGCAAGAGCCTGGAGCGCAGCGGCCAAGGCAGTTTGTGGTGGGTTCGCCGTTGAAATGTTCTGTAGCCTGCCAACGGCGGGTTGCGGATCACACGTTCCGCTGAAATTCCCCAGGTGTCATCCGCGTCGGGGCATATTACTTTGGAAGTTTTTTCGTAGCGGACAATGTTTGCCACCCATCGTGAGATGGCTCCGCCCTCAAACTCAGAAAACTTTTCCGCCTCATCCAGTACGTGATAGACGGTGACGTTGCTCATGCGACAGATGCAAGAGGGATTGCCGCTTGGTGAACCACCCGGGGCCGAGCGAGACGGTTCAGACCGATATACGCCATGACGAACAGAATTGTGGTCATCTCGTTGATGTTGAGGATGTAAGATTCGTCGAGGTTGGCCAGCACAACCAGCAGTAGCAGGCCGGCGTACCAATCCACCCACACCGGCCGATCGGGTCTAAAACACGCAAAGGCATTTCGCAGCGCGATAAACAGAGAAGCCAGAAACATACCCAGACCGATGGCCCCGATCTGCAACCAAATATTCAAGTAACCGCTATGCGCGTGAGGCACGCCGAAACCCACGGAACTGATAACGTTACCGGACTCCCCGGATAGACCGCGCCAGAATCCTCCATACCCATAGCCGAGCAGCGGACGCTTGGAAATGGACGTCAACACCGCACTCCAAATTCTTGTGCGGCCGCTGAAGGTCGCATTTTTCCCCAGAACCCCAGTGAGCAGGTCCAAATTCTGGTACAGAACAAAGCTTACAAATAGAACGGCCGAAGCCGCCAGAAGCACCAGAAATGCCTGATCGATTCGCTTGAAGCGGCCCAAGTAACGCGCCGCAAGCACATACGCCATGTAGATAAGGCAAATGACCCAAGCCGTCTTGGACTGCGACTCAAAGATCAGCAGCAACCCCAGCAGGATATAGATCAGTCTGCCCAACTGCATGGGGAGGGTGGTTGGCCGTAAGTGAAAAGCAGGCGTCAGGAGAAAAATCATGAACACGCCCAAGTCATTCTTGTGTCCGAAAATGCCTTTCCACTCCCCAGCGAAGCCCAACCCATAACGGGGCGCCAAAAAAACCGTTAGAACACTAAGGATAGCGGCGGCGTATCCGACAAAAAAGACTAGGCGCATTTGCTGTTCCGGCAAATACCGCTCCGCAAGGTACATTCCGAAAACGACCGTAAGTAACAGGTAGATTCCTCGCCGGAAGCTTTCAAACGGGTCCGGAGCCCAAGCCGCAGACAAGATCGCCAAGAGCGGGATGGCCGCAAGAATTTTGAAG
>Ga0210384_10001676_pt1 | contig 29198 bp, 32 predicted proteins | sample IncBWH2MmetaG_FD_160574 | JGI IMG/M metagenome (GOLD analysis project Ga0210384, IMG submission 160574) | Forest soil microbial communities from Barre Woods Harvard Forest LTER site, Petersham, Massachusetts, United States - Inc-BW-H-2-M | ecosystem: Environmental > Terrestrial > Soil >...
GTTTTAAAAAAACAAAATGGATAAATAATAATAAATCAAGTGATCGTGGGTTTGGTTGAACATGATTTCCTTTAATTTGAGATTTTCAAATGTCTGCGAAGGAGAATGTACATAATGTACACAAAACAAAATCCTATCATCCTTGCGTGTTTAGCGGTATTAGCTGCATTAAGTTTCATCCTTGGTCCAACTACATTATACGCTAACGCCTACACCCCTGCAAATTGTAATAATCAGGCATGTGTTATTTTTGATAATTCACAATATCCAAGTAATAATTATTTTATTGATCATGCAATGAATGTTCTAGTTAAATACCCTACCACTCAGGGTTCGACTATTCGAGTTACAGTGACTTCAACTTTAGATTCAACTGGTTGTACGCTAACCTTTAACAACACTCAGGGAACCAATATGTATACTCTTTCTACTACGTACATTTATTTAACAACTGGATCCTCGGATTGCTCAAAACCATCAATCAAAGTAAGTAGTACTGATTTTACTAATCAAATTACTGTCACAGAATCGCCGACTAGTGTCGCAAATGTTACTGGTGATCAAAGCAGTACATATGGTACTCTTCCTGCAGCTGGAGCGCAACCTAATTTGTTGGCAAAACCAAGCTGTATTTCATCCACAAGCGGTGACGGTATTTGTGATGAATGGAAGAAAACCGGTCCAGTATATGGCATAGAGATCCCATATGGCAAAAATGGTGCAATATACAAATGGTATTGTAATCATAGTAATCCGGATCCTTTGAACGTATGTCCACAAGTAGGTACACCAGATATTTACATGGAGATTGATTATATGACAGGGCACAAGCCTGATGCTACAGCGCTTCGAAATTTAGTAAATTCGTTTGCGCTAAACCATATACGATTGCATATTTTAGTTGATCAAGATATTCAATACCACAGAGATTCCACAGCACCCCCCTCAGCAGGAAATGCAGATAATACTGCGTGGGATAATATTAAGAAAGTTTATTTTGGAACTGCAAATGAAACATCTACCGGTTCATCAGCATACATATCAGATTTACTGACCGCCAAAAGATTTGCATTTCATTATATGTTAATTACGCATTCACAGCCTGGAGGCTATAGCGGTTCCTCAGAAACACCTGGAAATGACATCGACATCAGCCTTGGAGCTCAGTCAGGTGGAGGAGGCATTGGAACTCCTGACCAACAAGCAGGAACAATGATGCATGAGTTAGGTCACAATCTCAATCTTCTTCATGGTGGAGGTGATAGTATAATGTGTAAACCAAACTATCTTAGTGTGATGAATTATCTTTACCAATTTTCGACATTGCTTCCTTCTCAAAGGCCGTTAAACTATTCTCGGGACAGTAATACTCTATCCAGTCCTGTTTCAGAGAATAATGGTGTTCCAACAACATATTCTGCATCCAATGCACCGTATGTTGTTTATGGTAACTCTGGTGTCGCGTATACCGCCAGAGCTGGAAGCCAGTCTGGAAATAGTTGTATTGATTGGGATAAATCAGGAACCTGTGGTGGCAGTGATTCATCTCCAAACATCAGTTATGTTTCAACAATATCAGGATGCCCGAATCCTACAGTTTACTCTCTTAACGGTTTCAACGATTGGGGAAATTTAAAAATAGACATGTTCTATCCGACGGAACCTGCCAGCATGCAAGATGGTGGACCTAATATTCCAAGTGGCGGAGAATGTCCCACAGGCCAAATTTGGTTTGCAGACACACAAAGCTGCCGTCCCTTCGGAGATGGGATTGATACTTATTGGTATTTTATTATTGCGCTAGTTATAATCATAGGAATTCTTGCCTGGCTACATGCAAAGCCTCCAAAGTTCTTTACCAAAATTAAGGCAGGCCCATAAAAATGAAAGTTGATTTAAAAAGTGTCATAGCAGGCCTGTTTGCAGTACTTTTTGTTTCTTTCTTCAACCCAGCTTTTGGAGTTTCATCTCAAATGAATTCTTCATATACGCAAGATTATTCCAATTATTCCGCAAAAGTTTACCCATCAACAGGTCTGCTAACGGGTTTTACTATACATGGTGATATCAATAATGCGACTACAATATTGATGAGGTCTTCACATCTGCTATCAATTGATCAAGTAATCCAAGGACTAGGGCCAGGTAGCTTTACAAAGGATCCAAATAAAACAAAACAGGATTTGCATGGAGAACTAATGAGCGCAAATAATTTAGTATTAAGCGACTCACCTTACGCTGTTTGGAACAAGCTAACCGAAATAAACAAAACTTTACCCAGTTTATTATCGCAGTCAGGTCAAAACATAACTCTTCCATTGTTTAATGGTATGCTAAATTCAATTAAGCTCGATACAGCACCCACAACTCCTGCCGCTACTACTGAACCGCAGATACAACAACCGCCATTATTATTCTACCCTGTAATGATTCTTTTAGCTATAGCAATAGGAATCACGATAGCTTTTCCTTTCAGAGTCACACAAGTTAAAAAAAAGATGATAAGAGAAGGAAGATAGAGTAGAATAAATCTAAGATACCCCAACCTCAATTGCAACAAGATATTTGAATCTATAAATAGTATTAATCATGGAGATGGCCGGCATATACCGTTACCCCGTTGTACTGAATGCATTCACATTAAAAAATTAGAACTAAAAGCGACATCATTTAACTTATTAATTTAGGCTACATTTGTTCACCTATGAAAGCAGCTTCTGGTATGTCATCACATGATCACCATAAAAGGATGAGCACCATCGCAGAAATTCTTGGATTACTCGACGAAAAACACAAAAATAAAGAATGGTTGGTAGGTGAGATAAAAAGGCACAAACTCAAAGTCACTTTTAGAAATAGGTCGAATGGTTTTGAGATCTTGAAGCTTTGTCCAAGTGGGTTTATTTCTCATCTCCTTCGTGTCTTAAAAAATGATGACTTTGATCCATCTGCAGATATTCCTGTTTTAGTAAAAACATTTCATTGGTTCTATACCGATATAGTGGGCAGCTCTAATCCAACTATACTAACTAAAGATCAAGCTAGATTGGTTTGGGTTTTAAACGAATTGATAGGAAGAACTGAAACATTCAAGGATAGAGATCCAAAATCGGATGTCATGAACATAACTGGGGATGGCATGGTGATTGGATTTAGTGATGCTCCTGAAAAGCCACTTCGTCTTGCAATTGAATTGCACAAGCTACTTTATCGATACAACCAATCAAAAAAACACAAAAATAAATTAAAAATCAGAATAGGAATTGATACTGGTCCTGTATACATCATAAAGGATTTAACAGGTAGAGAAAATTTCTGGGGACCTGGGATAATAACGACAAGACGTGTTATGGATTTGGCAAGACCTATGCAGATACTTGCCTCTGCAAGGATTTCCAATGATATAAGAAAATTGACTACTGAAAATAAATCAGCAATGCACCATATTGGAGAATACAAAATAAAGCATGGAGAAAAACTATCCATATTCAATATTTATGGGGATGGTTTTGGCAACAAACTTCCTCCTTTAAATCCTGTAAATCCAATATCTATCTCGGATCGAAATCCCACAAAATTCCTTTTCCCCAAAGTTGAACTAAAACTTGATGTAACAGATACAAAAACTATGATGTGCCGCCATACTTGGATTTGGCATGTCGTAAATATCACAGAAGAACCTACAGATCAAGTATCGTATTACATCGAAGGGGACATACCTAAGGATTTTGCCGACTTGAATGTAACCATAAAAGATGAGGATAACAAAAAAATCAAGATAACAAGCCTTAACGTGAACAAGCCAGAACGTAAAGAATTCATTGTCAAACTCAACAGGCCAATAAAACCTAACCAAAAAGGCATGTTGAAATTAGAGTATGATTGGGAAGAACCAGAAAGGCAATTTTTCTACACATTATCGACTGATTGTAAGAAATTCACATACTGGTTTACAATACCTAAAGGAGTAGAAATCAAGCCTAGAGTTCTCAAAGTTGATCCCGCAACACGTTCCAAAACCTATGCTACGCCTCCCGAAGTAAATTATCTTAAAAGCAGAACAGAAATAAAATGGCAGTCTTCTAACTTGCACGCATATGAAGGATATCAGTTTGAATGGTAAAACGTAGTCATTACAAGTGATTTTGTTGTTATGCCATATTTGTGAACAACACAACAAAATTAGAACAAACATAGTCCAATACATGAAACCAATTGGTCTTAATCATTAATTTCATATATTGTAATCCATTATTGTATTTCTTATTTTCAATGTAAAATATGACATCTCAATTCTTAAGCATGGTAGTTAACTGAACAAAAAAGCAAGAACACGTCGATTTTTTGTTAGGAAAACACGAATTTAACGTGTATGTATTTTACAATGACATCCACTTAGCATTATTAAATCGCCCTTAATGCTACGTATTGGATTCAAAACGGATTATCATGGGCAACCTGATGCAACCAAGGATTGTATCAACGACATTATTCTGGGTAATTTTTTTTGCATCTCTTTTTGCAATACTTGTTGACAATTATGCGTACGCAACAAACGGTTTTGATCAAGTAAATTGGAGATTATCACACAATCCTTTGGTATGTTCTTTTGAACCGACTCCTTACGGTCTTGATACCGTAAAAAAACAGACCTTGTTAAATGAAGCTGAATATTCTATAATTGATTGGAACCAAAAATTAAACGTGGGTTTAGGCAAGCATCCAGTTTGGATTTTAACACAGAATGTAATACCAATTTCACAACAATACGACCCAGAGTTTTATTCTAACTGCGATATTATTATCAGATACATAACATCTTATTCAGAAGATGCTGCTCATTATGATTTATACAAAGGTGGTATAACTAATTTTGATTACAACACAAACAAAGCTTACATTAAGATATTTTTTTCAGATATGAATCAATATGAATTGGGCAATACAATAAGACATGAAATTGGTCATGCGATGGGATTAGGACATTACGGTGCCTCACCTGATGAGCAATTAAGGATTGATACTGGTTCAGAGGATACTCCATCAATTATGTATCCCCACATGACGGTCGATAATCATTACAGTATAAGTCCTGTTGATGTATATGAGATAAAAAGAATTTATGGACTTGACGGATTTCATCTAACAAATCATGTCAAAGTTAATTCTACGATTCCTGTATGGATAAAAAATGATGCCATAGATTGTTGTAGTACGAATCGAGGATCTTTTATTGTGGACTCTATTTTGTTACGTGATATGACAGTAGCTGGTTTAATACACGCTAAAATTTCAGTCTTTGAGGATGGGATGGATTCATCACATTCATTAAGATATCAATTCACTGATAGCTTTAAAAATAATATAACAGAAAATTGGATTAACGGAACAATTACTGATAAACAATTTCTTTCCAAGATGCAATATTTATTAGATAATGGAAAATTAATCAATTAATCCCTTATTCAATAATATAATTTGCGGCGCAATTGTTAAAATAAAATTGAAATCAAATAACATAACTACCTTCTGGAATATTCTCCAATCAAGGTAGATTGTTGGATAACATGACCATTCATGGCTTGTTCGAGATTTTCTTTTGTAGAACCATCAACAATTTGGAGTACAGTATCAAGTGCATATAGTTTGAAAAAATATCTATGAGTTCCAGATGGTGGACACGGTCCGCCATAACCTGTAGTACCAAAAATTGTAATTCCTTGTGAAAAATTAATTTTTTCTCCCGTTTCAAATTGAGATTTTTGAGGGGAAATGTTCCAGACAGTCCAATGTGTCACGGTTCCTTTTGGTGCGTCAGGATCATCCACTATTATTGCAAGACTTTGAGCATTCTTTGGGACATTAGATATTGTTAATGGCGGAGAAATATTTTTTCCATCACAAGTATATTCTGATGGAATTGTACCGTTGTTGGAAAACGCAGAACTTGATATAGTCATTACTTGTTTCATTTTGATCTTGATGATATTTTCTTGTACCAGATATTGTATCCCTTTGACAAAGTCATTATCAGATATTGTGCCGTTTGCCCACCAACCAGCATTGTTTTTAATCCAAGATGGAATCTGTTGTGAAGAACTGGATACTGTTTGAGTTTGAGGGATTTTCATTATCCCGGATTGAATCAGATATTGTATTCCTTTGAAAAAATCATCATCGCCTATTTGCCCCTCTGACCACCATTTTGCATTGTTTTTTATCCAGACAGGTATCTGTATGTCATCAGCCAAAGATTGATTTGAAAATAACACCACAACAAATATTGCAAACAGTACAAGAACACAAAAAATTCTCCTAGATTCCATTAAATGAATTACCATAAGGTTTTAGATAAATTATATCAGGATTGTACCAGAGTTAGTTTACCAGTTCCACTTAGTGACCAGATTCCATTTACTTGGCTCTCAGGACTTTGTATTGTTACAGGTATTGGTGTCAAACCATAATTTCCTTCAAGAGGAGAAGAAATCTGTGCCAATATTCTGATGGTACCTGGATTTCCAGTGCTGTCTGTTGCAATCGCAATTATAGTCATTGAATCCTTGACACCTTCCGAACTATAGGTCACACGCGCCTTGCCAAATGCCAAATCATATGAAATACTACCGATGTCAATATGGCCCCCTACGGCCTTAAATTTAATGACGCTGTCACCCGTAATCATATTTTGCAAGAATATCTGGCCTGAGACACTAGATGCATTGACGCTATCTTTAGAAACTGCAGATCCTGTAAATGAAATCTCATAAGAATTTGTCACAGAGTCTCCACCCTCAATTGGTCCATAATACTGGCCTGTCTGAAGATCAGACAGTATTGACTGGAGTGGTTTTTGCAACAGATCTATGTTTTGTTGTAATTGCTGTATGATTTGTACAGAGTTTTGTATTGCAGTTTTTTCATCTTCGTTTGCTATTACACTAGGATAAGTTCCTGATTGATTCCCCCCAGTGGAATTTGTATTATTATCTTGTAGAAGAGAAGCTGTAAGATTATCTGCTGGAGGAGTAAGATCCCCTTCTGGAATTGGCCCTGTTCCATTATCTCCTGGGAAAAGAGCAGTGGAATTATCTTCTGGAATTGGTCCCACGTATTGATTGGATGTGTTATTTGAATTCACATCACTTGACTGGGCAAAGGCAGCTCCAAGCGTGGTATGATTTAATGAAATCCTAGAACCAGTCTGTTCTTCAGGGACAATACCGGTTAAACCTAAAATTAGAATTAAAATCATAGTCAGACTTTTTAACGAACCAACCCCATACAGTATTTCCCTAATACATACGGTAATTAAAATTTGCGTAGACGTTACAGTGAACATGGTTCCGGAAGGCATTATATCGTCTAAATCAAAGTATAGGATAGAAAATGCGGATTAATACATATCAAAGTCTACAAAAGTCAAAAACAAGGTTTGCCAGAATTACTGTTAAACCGATAGCAGGCTTTGCAATCATGGTACTAGTACTAGGAATCGCAAGTAATGCCCTTGCAAATACAGCATTCGCACAAACTTCCAATGGGACTAAAAATATTTCTGGCAGTACCAATGGTACTGCGATTTCAGCTAAAGATAAGCAGGCCTTGAAGGATGCAGCAGGCGGTTATAAAGTGGCAATAAACAAGGCAAAACAAACTTACAAAGATACCATAAGCAAGATAAAACAAGATTACAAGACTACGATTGCAAAAATAAGATCAAACTTGGATGTTGCATTAAAAAGTGCAAAAGCAACTACGACTACATCAAAACAAACAACTTTGAAAGATGTAAAGAAGGCAAAGCAGGACGCATTAAAAGCTGTAAAGCTGGCAAAGAGTGATTACGTCACAGCTGTAAAAGCTGCAAAGGCAAACTGGCTAAAAGATGTACAATCTGCAAAAGAAAAGTACATAAAAATTAGAAATGCGATTGTGCACGGGCAGTAAGAGATTTCGCAAGACAACCGTTAATTGCAGTTTTCAGTCTTCACGTTATTGGAATTTTTTTGCAATAATCAAATCTACCTTATAGTGAAGACTCAAACGCGAATTGACATTTAATTTCCAGGGAAGAAATGTTGGTTTTCTTGTTTTTGAAGTTAAAGCAAATCCCCTTTTCTGAAATTCAGTCCTAATGGATTGAGAATCGACTCTATGTTTTACCGAATTTGGTCCTCTTTCAAAGTCATATGGATCAGACATCAAGAGCACATCACTTGCCTGACTAGATATTACATTCAGTAGATCAAGAGGCTCAACTAGTTCTAGCAGGTTTAATCCAACAACTAGGCCAAATTTATTTTCCCCAAATGGATGGTTTAATGAATTGGCAACAAAGAAATCAAGATTTGTAAAATGATTTTGTTTTGCCTCTGAAATTGCAAAAAACGATTGATCAATTCCAAACACGGTTTTGTGTTTTTTTGCCAAATATTTTGCAATATGACCTATGGAACAACCATGTTCTAACACCAAATCAAATTTAGGCAGTTTCTTTAGCGAAATTTTTATGTGGCAATAAAATTTTGACCTTGTACTATTTTTGTAGGTATCAACCCATCGCTTTTCTAGTGGGGTTACATCTGAAGATGACTTTATTTTGTCAAGTGATTTTTTTATAAATGATTTTAACTTTTCATTTTTTGCTCTAGTCATCAGATATCCGCCCAATTGAGCTCGATTAGAAAGATAGGAGGTAAGATTTGATTGCATGATTGGAATTTTTGAAATTATAATATATCTATTGGAACAATTTTTGCATTCAAGAAACCCCTCTTTAATTTCATCTGATTGTTCTAGTATATCAATTTCTAAGGTATTATTACAGTTAACACATCGTAGATATTCCAAGCTAAATTGGTTCATTTCTGATAAATGGTAGCAAATTTACTTGGATTAAATCTATAACGAAATTATTGAATATAATATGCTTGGAATATGACTATTCTTTGAGTTTATTTTCTTGAAAGACACCCGCACCGTACCAACAGTACCTAAAATAATCCAAACACCACTCATGGAAGAGAGTGTCCTTGCTGTAGAACATTTCTCTCATGTCTGCAGTACCATCAAGTGTTGGAAAGACAACACATGCTTCTTTTTCGCTCAAGACCACTACAACACTAACGTCTTTTTTCATTTTTCTTTCCACCAGCCCTTTTTCTACCAGATTTTTCAAGCCAAGTTTGGACAAGAGTTCTTTTCTTCCTTTGGGCACGATTACAGATTCTGAGAAAATATAGTTTAATTTGACTCCGCGTTTTACTCTGTTGAGGAGCGGTTCAATGAGATCAAGTGGCACTTCAGTAAAAATCTGGTAGACAAATTCATCAGCATTTTTGTAAATGCTCTTCCATTGTTCTAGCACCTTGACAAAACCCTTCACCTGTTGTCCTCCAGCTAGAGCGCCAATTCTCTGAATGAATTTCATTGGAACATCGCCAAAATCATGATTTTCAAAATATTTCCTGTTCTTAGACAGGAAAAGCAACGATGGTACCTGCGTACATATGGTTTTACCATAGGTCGTAAGTTCATAGTATCCATCTTTGTCCTTCTTAATCAAACCAGCACAAGATAACCGTTCAAAGTTTCTGTGAACCTCTTGTACCGTTGCATCTAGTTCCTTTGCCATGCTTGAGACCTTTGTTTTTTTCAAAAGAAGTTTGAAGATTATGTTTAGCCTTTGCTCGCTTGCAAGTTCTAAAAAGTCATCTGCTGCGTTTTGATAATTATCTTCCACGCATAGATCCCATTGAATCTGAATCTAAATCTTATGTGTGGGACTCAAGATTCTGGCCAATTTGCACCGCATTTATGACAAGTGCCACGCAAACCTCGATATTTTTCCTCAAATGTGATCAAGACGTCTTTTGAGCCACATCCAAGACATTCAGTTTTTTCCATATACTACAAGTAGGCGGATTCTGTATATTACTTGAATTCAACAATCTAGCTTATAATTCACCTAATTAGCTGATTAGAGGCTATCAACTGGTTTTGTATAGCAAAAACATGGAAACAAAATCAGATCTAACAGAATTAAGAACCAGCACCTGGCACAAGGAGGTTCGGGCATCTTTTAAGAAAGTGGTCGCCTTTGACCTGCTTTTTTATGGCCTAGGTATGATCACCGGTGCTGGAATTATGGGCGCAATCCTGCTTTCTTAGGATTGCGCATTATTTTTTAATCATCAAATTCTATCATTAGTATGTTATCATCACAGGCCACTGCAAGAAAGGCCATAGCATTACATAAGAAACTAAAAGGCAAGATTTTATTTGGAAATAAAACCCACCGATTAAAACTAAAAGAATTGCAGTTGATTTACACGCCAGGAGTAGCTGCTGTAAGTGAGTTCATTTTTCATCATCCAGACCAGAAATACATCCTCACATCAAAGCGAAACAACGTTGCCATAGTAACTGACGGAACAAGAATTCTTGGATTGGGAAACATTGGTCCTTATGCAGCTCTTCCAGTAATGGAGGGAAAATCAGTCTTGTACAGACAGTTTGGCGGAATTACCGCATTTCCGTTGTGTCTTAATACTACAGATAAGGAACAAATCATTAAAACAATATTGGCAGTGGAACCTGCTTTTGGCGCAATAAACCTTGAGGATATAGAATCCCCCAAAGTCATGGAAATTTCAGAAGAACTAGAGAAAAAAATTTCTATTCCCATATTTCATGATGATAGACATGGAACCTCAGTAGTTGCTTTGGCCGCGCTGTTAAACTCATTGAAACTAGTCAAAAAACAAATCTCGTCAATCAAAGTGGTAGTAGCAGGCGCAGGTTCTGCAGGATATGGAATTACAAATCTGCTCAGATTTGCAGGATGTAAAAACATCATCGTGGTTGATTCAGTAGGTGCAATCTACAAGGGTAGAACAAAAAACATGAATAAATACAAAAAAAATATTGCAAGCTTAACTAATTTCAAAAAACAAAAGGGAATGCTTTCAGAGGTCATAAAAAACGCTGATGTATTCATAGGAGTGTCAGGAGTCAAGAACATGCTAACATCAGGTATGATCAAAAGCATGAATGAAGAGCCAATAGTTTTTGCCCTTACAAATCCAGAACCAGAGGTGGAACCATTGGTTGCAAAAAAAGCTGGTGCAAAAATCATTGCAACTGGAAGCTACAGGTTTCATAATAGGGTAAACAACGCCCTTGTTTTTCCTTACTTGATGAGATCTATCTTAGATCAGAGAATTCGTAAAATTAGTCTTGATATGCTTTTGGCAACAGCTTGTGCAATAGCAAACACCATAACCAAAAAGGAATTACATTACAATCACATTATTCCAGATGTTGGTGATAAAAGACTACAAAACAACATAACTTCAGCACTAAAAAAATTCTATAAAAAATAACTAGTAAAAATCACTCATTCTACGTGGTGATGGTGAACTAGTTGATCATAGAATCTAATGGATTTTATGTTAACAAACTCTAGCATGCCATACCTTGACAATTCCCTGCCAAACCCGCTGTGCTTTACACCACCAAAAGGGATGCGTGGGTCTGAAATAACCACGTTATTGACAGTTACAATGCCAGATTCTACCATTCTTGACAGTTTTTCTGCTTTTACAAGATCTTGTGTCCATATACTTGCCCCAAGTCCAAATTGAGAATCATTTGCAATTTTTATTGCCTCCATCTCACTATTTACTACAGTTACTGGCGCAACAGGACCAAATGTTTCCTCTTGCGCCATGCGCATTTTTGGAGAAATCTTGGCAAGAATAGTCGGGCTGTAGAAATAACCCTTGTTTTGGACACGTTTTCCACCCGTTAATACTTCGGCACCATTTTTGACAGCGTCTGCTACCAGTTCTTCGATTTTATTTAATCCATCAATGTTTACCAACGGACCAATGTCAGTATCTTCTAAAGTAGGATCACCTACACGAAGTTTTTCCGTATTTTGAACAAATTTTTCTATAAACTCTTTTGCAATATTTTTTGTTACCAAGAATCGTTTTGATGCAATACAGCTCTGGCCACAATTAATAAAACGCCCTTTGACAGCTCCACTTGCCGCCTTTGCTACATCAGCATCATCACAAACTATGAAAGGATCACTTCCTCCCAGCTCAAGAACGCATTTTTTCAGCTGCGACGTAGCTCTCTGTGCTACTTTTGCACCTACTGAGGTGCTTCCGGTAAATGTTACTGCGTTTATATCAGAATCAATCATTGGTTCTACAATACTGGAATCACCAACCAGAGTCTGAAACACACCATCAGGAAATCCCGCTTTTCTAAAAGTATGTTCTATTTCAATACCACATTGCATTGTTGCGCTAGCAGGTTTGAGAACTATTGTATTTCCTGCCATCAAAGATGGTGCCGCAAATCTTAGTGCTTGCCAAAAAGGAAAGTTCCATGGCATTATACTTCCTATTATTCCAATTGGTTCAAATGACAAAAAGCTCTTTCTTGCATCGGTGTTGACAATCTCAGGGTTCAAGAAGATATCTCCATTGTCACCATAAAATTCCATAGCCCATGCACATTTTTCCACTTCAGAAAGCGCTTCCTTGATTGGCTTTCCCATCTCTTTGGTCGATATACGAGCAAGCTCAGTTTTGTTTTTTCTTAATTCATCAGCAAGAGTATGTACAAACGCAGCTCTTTTTTTTATATCCTTTCTCCATTCACCAAACGCAGATCTTGATTTTTTTACAGATTCATTAATTTTTTCCTTACTAATGATTTCGTATTCTGCAATGACTTGCTCAGTGGCAGGATTGATTGTTTTTACTGTCATGACAAAACCATGTCCATTATTGTATTAGAATGTTACATTGATTTTCAATCTAATACAAATTTGAACCAATTCAATACTTTAAATATTTTCCAACGGTATTGCTATCAATGCAAAAGTTATCAACGCGTGACGATAAAAATTTGAGTTTTGAAACCGTGCTTGTATTCCAAGGCGGTGGCTCTCTTGGGGCATATGAGGCTGGAGTTTACAAGACATTTGATAAACATGGCATAAAGTTTGATGTAGTAGCTGGCACTTCCATGGGCGGCATTAATGCTGCAATAATAGCTGGATCTAAGAGTGACGAACCTGTAAAAAGTCTTGAAGATTTTTGGCTAAATCTAACAGAAACTGTCACAGCATTAGCACCACAGGATAAACGAGCACAATTATCATCGATGTATGTTTCCTTGTGGGGAACCCCTAACGCATTTCAACCCATATGGTTTGTGCCAAATCTGTTCAATTTTCTTTATTACAACAGACCCTACTTTTATGATGTTGAGCCATTAAAAAAAACAATAGGAGATTATGTTGATTTTGATAAATTAAAAAATCCTGACAGACCAAGACTCATCATTACATCTACCGACATACAAAACGGCAAGCCTTCTATATTTGACAGTAAATATGACAAAATTAATGCTACACACGTCGTTGCAGGTTGCGGTTATCCTTTCTATGGGATAGCGTGGACAGAGATAAGTGGTAAATATCTATGGGATGGATCCTTGTTGAGTAACACACCATTGGCCGAAGTGATAAATGCATCACCTGTATGCGATAAAGAGGTGTACGTGGTTGATCTTTTTCCACACGTACAGGAAAGCCTTCCAAAAAACATGATGGAATCGTGGCACAGAGCAAGAGACATCATGGATTCAGACAAGACAGAATATTCAGTCAGAATGTCAAAGATCATTTCAAGATATCTTTCTTTGATAAAAAATATGCATGACTTTATTGAATCCTCTAATCTTGATGAAAAAGCAAAAAAAGAGTTTGAAAAAATAGAATCAGAGTATAATAAATTGGCGTGCCAGCGCGGTGCAATAATAAGGGATATAATTCGCGTAAAACGACAAGAAGGAGACTCGCACTTTCTCTTTGAGAATGCAGATTTTTCGCTTGCCACTATAAAACAATTAATCAGCGATGGAGAGAGGGATGCAGAAAAAGTACTTTCTACTAAATCATAAAACTAAAGTTTGTTTATTGTAAACCAATTATTTTCATTATCCTATTTGCCAATTTGTCAATGTCTACAGTAGGTTCTGCAGAAACCAGCAAGACATTTGAGTTTATTGGAAAACTCATAACCACTGCCTTTGCTCTACGTGAGGCAGCATATTTGACCGGGCCAAGACTGTAATCAAAGTCTTTTCTCATTGAGACTCGTAGAGCAAGCTCCATGTACATTTTTTGTCGCTCTGCTTCATCTTCAATAGGTGTAATTCCTTCCTTAAAACCGCCTGCAACTAGTCTACCCATTGAGTTGATAAAGCCAGCAAATCTGATTTCCTCTTCTTGTAAAAGTCCCTTACACTTTTGATCGAATATCAAATATTCCTCTGGTTTTTCTTTTTGTGAGCTCAATGCAAAGGATACTCCATTATTACATAAAAAGTATCCCCCCAAATAATCCGTTGTTAGACTAAAATAACACATTCTGAATTTACAGATATGATAACTGTAGATTGCAGAGAGATAGAGTCAATAAAATCATCACTTGCAGTTTACGTTTCTGATCAGATAGGTGCTATTCCTGCACTCAAATCCCATGAATTTGTGCTAGCGCCAATTATTGACGAAGAAAAAATCGACGAAAACGAGGTTATCAAATTAATAAAAAATTTCTTGGATTCTATTGGCGAGGAAAAAAACTTTGCAGTAATACACAACAATAGAATAATTTCCATAGTGTCAATAAATGGGAAAGTTCTGAAAACTCTAGATCCTGCGTCCACAGACCAGTTTTTCTCATGTACTCATTGTGGTTTCATAACAAGTTATGAATCAGTTCTTAAAAACCATGAAAAAATCCACTATATAGTCTAGCCAACACTACAGAAAGCACAAGTCATTGAGAAATTACGTTGTAAAACATCGGTCTTGGAAAACCATCCATGTATGAATGACCTTTAGATTGAATCCTAACATGTTCTTCCGTTTTATGCATCTTTTCAAATTTTTCTTTGCTCTCAAATTCAACTAATATCAAGTGTTTGCCATTGTGTGACTCTAAGAGCTTTCTGTTACGGAAGCCATCGAATTTTGCCAAGGTTTTGTTGGACTCTGTGATCCAATTTTTAAATTCTGACTCTAATCCTTGTTTAAGTTGGATCTCTGCTATCACAATAAACATGTAACTTTCCGATATTACTTGATTTAATAACATTTCTATGATTATCAATTTTAGGAAGATCTCTTATAATGAAATAATGAAGATCATGGCCGTGATTTCTACATAAATTTATTTCATAAATATAATCATAATGGAAAACTAATCTTATTCAAAATAGAATAACACTAATTACCAGATGTTTGGCTTGTATTAATTATGAAAAATGAGAAACAGATTATTGCAGGTGGAATTGCTGCGGCCATAATTGTAATGGCAGTGGCAGTATTCCCATTTTGGAATTTAATTCCAAACAAAGTTACAGAGATAGTCAAAGTTGTATTAGTGGATCAATCAGGTTGTACTGCTGAAACACATGATGGGTTTGATGTAAAAATTGGACCCTGTAATGCAAAACCCGGTGATAATATTACCGCATCATTTGATGGAAAGATAAGAGACCGGGAGAAACCCTTTACTCCATAGACTTGAAAAATTTTCTAGAGTAGTTTTAGATCTTTGGTAACTTTATCAATTGTTTCTTCAGGCGCAGGCCCAAGAGAGATACAAGTTACCGTCCCTGGAGCAATTTGAGTATGGCCCGCATCTGTTACTTCGGACCAAGGAAGATCAAGTGATATCGCGTGCCTTTTTATTTTCTCCAATTCATCAAGACTTGTCACTTTTACTACGACTTTTTCTTGACCAGAACGTTCCCATTCCTTGTACCATTCCGGATGGGATTTTCTGACATGTTCAGCACCTAAAACACATGCATGTCCCACCTGTGCGGCAATTTTTCCAGTGCCCATATTAAGATCCTTTCTTACTACTATTACTTGTTTAACCAAAGCCATGCCAATTTTTTAAACAAGCAGAGTATGTTAAACTTTTGAATTGAATTAAATAATTGTATAAATTTAAAAAACTGTGGATTACGACGTCATAGTTGCAGGTGGCAGTGTCTCAGGTCTTCTTTGTGCAAGAGAAATAGCAAGCCATGGCCATAGTGTTTTGGTCATAGAGGAGGATTCAGAGATTGGCACCCCTGAACATTGTGGGGGCCTAGTCAGCATTATGGGCATAGATGATCTTGGAGTAGTACCCATGAGAGCAACACTAGATAACAAGATAAGATCAGCCGCAATTTATTCACCTGCAGGAAAAAGTTTCTCGCTAGATGCAAGAGCACAGAAAGTAATAGTTTTGGATAGACGCGAATTTGACAAGCAGATTGCACATCAGGCTCAAACTAATGGAGCAGAAATTCGTGTCAGATCATCATTAAAAGAAATTTTTGAGGACGGAATAAAAACTTCTGAGGGTTCATTAAAATGCAAAATTGTAGTTGATGCCCGAGGTGTTTCCTCACTTGTCCAAAAAGATAGAACCGGAATATTGCAATCTTCACAATATGAAATTTATGCTGATTGGATTGAAAAAGATAGAATCGAAGTATATTTTGATCAAGAAAAATTTCCTGGGTTTTTTGCGTGGATTATCCCTACACGGAGAGATGAAGCAAAAGTAGGAGTGGCAGGAAGAGGCATCAATGCCGCAGTGGCTCTTGAAAGTTTCCTCAAAGAGAAAGGAAAACATTCAACAATAAGGAAAATTTTTGCGCCAATATGGATAAAAGGACCTATACAGAATTTTGTATCAAAAAATGTTGTTACTATTGGAGATGCGGCGGGTCAGTCAAAACCAACCACCGCTGGAGGAATATACTCATGCGGACTTGGAGGCATATTTGCCGGAAGATCGATTTCTAAATTTTTAGAATCAGGAAAACCAACTGATCTTCTTGAATATCAAAAGATATGGTCAGAAAAATTTGGTCAAGAATTCGGACATATGCTTCTTGCACGAAGTCTTCTTGAAAGACTTGACAACAAATCAATTAACAAGATCTTCGAATCTATAACCCCAGAAATTGTAGAAGAGATTTCAAAAGAAGGATCTTTTGATTTTCATACAATCTCACTTGCCAAGATCCTTGGAGTAAAAGGTTCAGTAAAGGCAATTCAAGCAATTTTGGGAAACGAGTTTAGAAGACTAAACATGAGATGAAATACAAATGATAAGCAAGGTATAAATTCGGTTTTTTATCAGCTGTGACCATGTCATCATCTATTGTATTACCAGTATGCAGTTCATGCCACAGGCCTATCATGCCTAATGATAAATGTGTCAAATTTAACTGTCCTAGCTGTGGGACAGTATTACTTTGGAGATGTGAAAGTTGTAGAGAAGCTGCTAGACCATACAAATGCAAGTCTTGCAATTTTTATGGACCATAGAAAAATGGCGCGTCTTTTACTTCGAGCAAAAATTCTTCCTACAGGTACAGAGATAGATCTTGATTCGATTGCAAAAAAGATCTCAGCTTCCTTAAAGGATGGAATACAGCTTTCAAAATACACAAAAGATCCCTTGGCTTTTGGTCTCTACTTTATTACCGCAGAATTTTCCCTCGACGACAGGGACGGACAGATGGACTCGCTTGAAAACACTATCAAGGCAATAGAAGGCGTAGGAGAGTTTGAAGTCTTGGGTGCAAGTCGAGCATCTGTTGATGTCAAGTAGGTGTTTTTTTGGTACGTAAAGACGAACCGCTCCAAATGCGCGTCGGGGAAGCAAAACAAAGAGACGTAGGAAAAAGACGGGCACGTATTGAACCAGAAGCCATGGAATATTTACGAGTAGAACCAGGTGACATGGTAGAAATTATTGGTAAGAGAGCAAGTTGTGCAATAGTGTGGCCAACTGATGATGACACCAAGGCTCCAGACATGATTAGAATTGACGGTCAAACAAGAAAGAATGTTGGTATTGGAATTAACGACATTGTTAGCGTAAGAAAAATTGTAGCAAAGCCTGCAAAAAGTGTAGTGCTTATGCCAGTAAATGGGAACGTTACAGTTGATAAGGAATTTACTGATTTTGTAAAAAACAGACTCAAAGGATTGCCACTTTCTGAAGGTGATGAGATCTCCGTAATGATTCTTGGCAACTCTATGGACTTTAAGATTCATAAAATATCTCCCAAAATTGTTGTCAAGATAGAACGTACTACTACCCTTACCATCTTAACGGAAACAGCAATTGACAAGAAATTGCGAGTAACCTATGAAGAAATAGGAGGATTAAAAATACAAACAAAAAGGATGAGAGAAATTGTTGAACTGCCCTTGCGGCACCCCGAAGTATTCCAAACATTTGGGATAGAACCTCATAGTGGAATTTTGTTATATGGCCCACCGGGATGTGGAAAGACCTTGATTGCCAAAGTTCTTGCTAGCGAGTCAGAGGCAAACTTTTTTTCCATAAACGGTCCAGAGATAATGAACAAGTATTATGGAGAAACAGAAGCAAGACTACGTGACATTTTCAAAGAAGCAAAAGAAAATTCTCCGAGTGTGATTTTTATTGATGAGATTGATGCTATTGCCCCAAAAAGAGAAGAAGCGTATGGGGATGTAGAAAAAAGAGTAGTTGCACAGCTTTTAGCTTTGATGGATGGACTTACAGATAGAGGAAATGTAATTGTTCTGGGTGCAACAAATAGACCCGAGAGCGTAGACCCAGCGCTAAGAAGACCAGGAAGATTTGATAGAGAAATTGAAATTTCGGTGCCAAATGCAGACGGAAGGTTAGAGATCCTCAACATTCACACAAGAGGAATGCCACTTGATAATGATGTAGATTTGAAAACACTTGCAGCGGAACTTCACGGCTATACTGGAGCGGACATCAAATCGCTTTGTAGAGAAGCAGCAATGAAAGCACTCAGAAATTATTTGCCAGAAATAGATATGGAAACAGAAAAAATTTCTACCGAAGTTTTACAATCTATGAAGATTTCCTTACAAGACTTTTACGATGCAATGCATGAAATTGTGCCTACTGCCATGAGAGAATTTTATGTAGAAAGTCCAAAGATTTGGTGGAAAGATGTGGGTGGATTAGATGACGCAAAAAGAACACTACATGACAACTTGATAATGTCAATTAAAGAACCCGTAAAATTTCAAAAGATGGGGATCAAACCACCAAAAGGTGCATTGCTTTATGGCCCACCAGGATGTGGGAAAACGCTTCTAGCAAGATCACTTGCAACAGAGAGTGGAGCTAACATGATTCTTGTAAGAGGTCCAGAAATTTTATCAAAGTGGGTAGGAGAATCTGAAAAGGCAATTAGAGAGATATTCAGAAAAGCAAAAACATCTTCTCCTTGTATTGTAATTTTTGATGAGCTTGATTCTTTTGCAAGAGCCAAATCTATGGAAGATGGAGGAGTAGGCGAGAGACTTTTGAGTCAGCTTTTAACAGAGATGGAAGACGGAGGAGCATCCAGAGTAATTGTGCTTGGAATTTCAAATAGGCCTGATTTGATAGACACTTCACTCCTAAGACCTGGAAGGCTAGACTTGATCCTGTTCATACCACCGCCAGATGAAAAGGGAAGATTGGAAATAATCAGAATCCTAACACGTACGATGCCTCTTTCTGGAGATGTAGATTTGAAAGAAATTGCAGTTGCTACAAAGAATTACAGTGGTGCAGACCTTGTAGCTGCATGCAGGGAAGCTGCAGTACACGCGATGCAAAATGACGCCATTAAAATAGGCAGTGTTGATTTCTCAGCCGCATTAAAACTTGTCAAGCCTTCCATAACAAAAAGCGTAGATGAGTGGTATGGTTCAATAAAAGAGAATATATCGTACGCCATACCAAAACCGATTGATAAAACATTTTACGGTTAGAATATGACAATACCACTAAGAAATACAGTACATGAGATGATAAAGGAATCTGGATCCTTAACAGATTCTGAACTTTCAAAGTTGCTAATAAAGGCAGGCATCTCAATTCCAGAAGACGAATTCAATAAAACCTTGCTTAACTTGGAGATTTATGGACTCATCAAGGTAAGCTGGCTCACAAAAGAACAACGCAGAATCGAAGTTGTAGAAAAAGAAACAGAAATGGACGAAGTTGAGCAGCAAAGCAGAGAAAAATTAGAGCGCGATTATGAAGCGGGATTTCCTGGTGTTGACCAAGAACAAGAGATTCCAGAATGATTTTTAAAATAATTTTATTAAATTTTAAAAAATAGCATCCTATTTAAAAACTGGAAAGTGAAAAGCTGCATCCAGTGCTATTCCAACGAATATTATTGTAAGATAAGGCGCAGTAACCTTGTAGGCCTTCCAAGCAAATTCCGAGGTTGGCGTTTTTGTAAGTTTGTAATGATAAGCAAGCATTAAACTTCCAGATACTATAGCAATTACAAGATAAACATATCCCAACCCAAATGCGACTAATGATATAGAATATGGTAACAGGATAGCAGTATTTACTAAGATGTATTTTGATGTTTTTTGCATTCCAATTAAAACAGGAAGCATTGGAACCTTGGCTTCTGCATAGTCATCTTTGATCTTCATTGCAAGACACCAAAAGTGAGATGGAGTCCAGACAAACACCAAAACTCCTACGAGAGCTCCTAGTATGTCCATCGAGCCAGTTGCTGCAGACCAACCTGCCATAGATGCAGCGCTTCCTGCAAATCCTCCTATCACAATATTTGAGGAATTTTTTCGCTTAAGCCATGCAGTATAAACAATTACATAAAAAAATATTCCAAGTGCGATAAAAAATGTAGAGATAGGATTTAGAGTAAACCAAGCATAAATTACCGAAATTAAACTGACCGTCAATCCGTATCCAAATACACTTTTTGCAGACATTCTTCCAGAAGGAATTGGTCTACTGTTAGTTCGTTTCATCAAAGTATCAATGTCTTTATCATAATAGTGGTTAAGTGCGCTAGATCCAGCAGAAGAAAGCGAGCCAGCAATTATAATATGTAAGAGACTCCAATAGTTTAGTTCAGGTCCTATCAATTTGCTTGCAGCATACATTGATGTTACTGCAGTAATCACCAGAAGGATAACAATCCTTGGTTTAGATATTTCCAGTACTTCTTTTAATCCCAATACTCCTGTTAGCGGTTTTGTTGGGAATTTAATTTCTTCGAAGTTTGCCAACAGATACTCAAAAGGATTAATTATCTCACCAATTTGAAATACCACAAATGAGCGACTGGGACCTGATGATGCCAGGCATGGGTTTATCTGCCATAGGCCTTGCTGGAGTTTTTCTTTCTTATCTTGGGATCGCAAACACGTTCCTTACTGGAATGCAAGCGCTTTCGGGCCTTACGATGTTTGTAGGTTTGGTGTTTTTATCAGCTGGAATCTTAAGCGGTGGAGTATCAACAAGTAATCGTGCAAAAGCCACAACTTTGGTAATATTTGGGATTTCTGGTTCTGTCGGCGCTTTTGCCTTAAGCCAAAACGCTACAGTCACCTCATTACCAAGATTTGTTGGAGTTTTACTTATAATAATGATACCTACGATTGTCATTGCTTTTACCGCAATGAAGATGCCACAATATACCAAACCAATATCTGTGATATTTTTATTGGCTATGGGAGTAGGAATTGGTTCTTACACTGCATTGGGATTTGTTGGTCCTGGAGCTCAATTCTCAGTACATCCTGTCACAGAGCAAAATCAAACACAACCAACTGCACCTACACCCAATGTGCCCATGGTACCAGTGGAGATACTTGTGAATGCATCAATTAAGGGCAATCCAAATTATCAACCAGACACGGTTACAGCAGAAAAAGGCAACATAATTGAATGGAAAAATAATGACAATGTAGTACATACAGTAACAAGTGCATCTGACGCTGGTGTAACATTTGATTCAGGTTTGATATCAAAAGCAGGAGGTACATATCAACTTGATACTTCAAAATTGAATGCAACAGAATATGATTACATGTGCACTGTGCATCCCTTTATGACTGGTAAGATAGTGATCACTACACCGCAAAAACCAATTATTGCAAATGTAACAATTTCAACTGGTGCGTCAACACAAAGTGCCGGTCAAAAATATTTTGATCCAGCGCAGATTTCAGTAAAAGTAGGAACTACCATAGCATGGACCAACAAAGATACTGCGTCACATACTGTTACAAGTGGAAATCCAAGTGCAGGCCCATCAGGAACATTTGATTCAGGATTAATAAAAGTAGGCAACACATTTGAATATAAATTTAGTTCCGCTGGATCAACAGAATATTTCTGTACGATACATCCTTGGATGACAGGAAAAGTTACAGTAGGATAAACTTGCAAAAAAGCTTGGTGCTTTTACAAAATCACATAGATCTTCTTAGTAATCACGCAAAAAAAAACATTCCAAATGAATCTTGTGCAATTTTGTTTGGCAAAATCGAAAATGAAAACTTTATTGTAAAAGATGTTTTTTTGACAGAAAACACTGAAAATTCTTCAGTTGAATTTTCAATATCTCCAGAAGATCTCTTAAGAGTATATTACGAAGCAGGAAAAAGAAACCTTGAGCTAGGAATCTTTCATTCTCATCCAGATTCTAGTGCATATCCGTCTTTTACAGACAAGAAATACATGGAAATAAACCCATATCCATGGGTCATATTTTCAAACAAAAACAAAGAGTTTAAGGCATATATTTTAGAATCTGAAATCATACCAATACCGCTAAAAATAATTTAGAATTATTTGTGGATATTTTTTTTGTGTCTTTCCAAATGTTCTTTATCGAAAAACGTAGCGTCGCATTCTTTGCATTTGAGCTGAGTTTTAAAGCCCCACAATCACAATTACGTACAAGCAAGTTGCGTAAAAGGATACCGTAATCATTTAGAGAGACTAAAAGTGACTACAATACTATCAGGCATGTTTTTGAGAAATTTCTTATCAGCAATCTTGATTTTCCCTATAACATTAACAGGGGAATAGGGTCTTACCTCTCCTTTTTTACTTATAGGAGTAGGTCCAAAGAAAAGGCATATTGCTTTTCCATCTGGCCAATAAGCCACATCCATTAGATCGACCAAAGGTTTTGCATTTTCTGCACCGACAGTGACAGGAGTTTCATTGGTATAAAGTTCTTCACCCCAAGAGTTTATTGTTACATCAAGGGGCAGACATTTAAGGAAAGAAGAAACTGTCTTAGGCGCTAGTTGGTCATCTAATTCTAAACCTACCGTACTTATTTTTGGGATGCTCAGTGTAACCCTATGGATCATAGTCGATCTTGTGATTTAGATTAAATATCCCTTCTCTGAATTATAAAAATATGGACATTCATGTATACGATACCTATGTAGAGGCCAAGGATGGTCATACTATGCACTTTGATGTTATTACCGATGTCAAAGACCACAAAAAGGCTATAGAGTATGCAAAGCAATGGCTAAAATCAGTTGGACAGGCAGATGCAAATGTTACAACCGAAGAATGCCAATTTTGCCATACCCAAGGGGCTCCAGAACCAATAGCAGAACAAATCCGCAAAAATGGATATTTCATCCAAAAGATGGAAGGCTGTCCATAAACTATTTTTTACTTTTTTAACTTTATCAGGTAAAGTCTTTTTAGAACTACCACCCACAAAGAGTGTATGACCAAAACTAAGAAATCCGTTTACAATAAACTAACAGTGGAGGGCGAAATACAAACTCAATGGATTTGCGGGTGTTTTGAGACACTAGATGGCTTTTTCAAATTCTGTTCTGAACACAATGACGCAATGAGAAAAACAATTGAAGCTCAAATAGATGAGCTTGATATGACTAGAGTGATTAAGGACAAAAATCCAAGCTAGGCTTAAAGCACAAAAATAGCGACAAACGCAGACACAAAGACAATGGCTACAGTGTTTAATAATTTAATGACAGTATTTAATGCAGGTCCTGCAGTGTCTTTGTAAGGATCTCCGATTATATCCCCAACTATTGCTATTTTGTGCTCCTCGGTACCTTTCATACCTTTAATTTCCATGTACTTTTTGGCATTGTCCCATGCACCACCAGTATTTGCAAGATGGAATGCCAAGAAGATGCCTGTAATTACTGCGCCCATTAAAAGTCCAACCACTGCAGACGGACCCAAAACTATACCAAGTATTATTGGCGCTGCAATTGTTATGGTTGCAGACTTCCAAAGCTCACGTAATGAAGCTACTGTTGCAACATCAACACATTTTGCATAGTCAGGTTTTGTTTTGCCTGTTAGAATTTCGGGAGTTTCTTTGAATTGTCGTCTCACTTCTTCTACCATCTTAGAAGCTGCTCTTGCCACTGCAGAAATAAGCTGACTTGTAATAAAGAATGGTAGCAGACCTCCTACAAGCAATCCAATAACTACTGCTGGATTTGAAAGACTATAATCGAAAGCGTGATGAAATACTTTTCCTGCCTCATATTGAAATGCTTGAATCATAGCTAGCGCAGCAAGACCTGCGCTTGCAATTGCAAAACCTTTCGTCACTGCCTTTGTAGTGTTTCCTACTGCGTCAATTTCATCCGTAACTATACGATTTTCTTCTCCCATACCTGTCATTTCAACAATTCCACCAGCATTGTCACTGATAGGACCAAACGCATCTATACTCAATACGATCCCTGCAAGGCTTAACATTGCCATGGCAGTAAGTGAAGTACCGAAGATTCCGTAAAGTGTAGCTTGAGAAGGATCTGGTGCAGCAGACGACGCCAGTACATATGATGTAGCTAGTGCAACAACAATTGCAATCATAAATGGACCTGTTGAACGCATTCCTTGAATGATTCCCATCAATGTAAGTGACGCATATCCCCATTTTGCAGAACCTGCAATTTCTTGGACGGGTTTGAATCGGTAGCTTGTAAAATAGTCGGTGATCCTCTGTATCACTGGTACTAGAATAACTCCTATTACTGTACTACCAAACAGTGCATATGCAATCTGTGTATGACCAAGGAACATATATGTGAAAACAAAATTAAGTGCAATTGCTATTGCAGCAGAAACATAAAATGCATTGGCAAGAGGCTTGTTTACATCAGTCATTTTTCTTGGTCCTATAGTTGCTATACCAATGATAGATGCAAATAATCCTGAGGCACCAATTAACATTGGATAAAACAAGTTCTGAGGAGTTCCAATTAGTGCAGCAATCAGTAATGATGCAAGCATGGTCACAATATATGATTCATAAATATCAGAACCCATCCCAGCTGCATCTCCTACATTGTCTCCTACGTTATCAGCAATTGTTGCTGGGTTTCGCGGATCGTCTTCTGGGATATTTGCTTCTACCTTTCCTACCAAGTCTGCACCCATATCCGCAGCCTTTGTGAAAATTCCACCACCTACTCTGATAAACAAGGCAATCAAACTAGCACCTATACCAACTCCTGCAATTGTGATAGGATTAGGAAATGCAAAATAGAGTAAACTCATTCCCAAAAGAGCCATAGCCGGTACAGCAAGACCTACTGTCGCTCCTCCCCTAAATGCAAGGGCAAAAGTATGTCCTAGTCCTTTTCCTGATGCGTTTGCAGCTCGAACTGCTGCCTTTACTGTGATTTTAAGTGAGATCAATCCTGCAATAGCAGAAAGCCCAGCACCAACTGCAAAAGCGATGCCGTTTGTAGACCCAATTGCAGCACCAATCAAGACGGCAAGACCTACGGCGATGGGAATAACAATTCTAAATTCTCTTCTCAAAAATGCCATTGCCCCTACACCTACCGCATTTGAAATATCTAGCATCTGTTGTGTTCCAGGTTTTTGTTTAGATACCCATGCTGCAAGGACTGCGGCAATGATAAAAGCAATAATTGACGCACCGACAGGAATTATTTCTTTGAGCGTCATTTACTAGATTTTTGCCTATTTGTGGTAAATATAAACCATTTTAGAACCTTGGAACTATTTTCTTTTCTTATACGGTGCAAAAGTTTTGCCTGCGAGTCCTTGTCTTACTAATTTGTTGAATCTCTTACCATGACTAAGATATGGAAATCGCATGTGGATCAATTCGTGCACAATAGTATTTTCCAGAGTTTTTTCATCAGGCAGTTTTCTGACGTTGACAAAAATCAGATTGTGTTGCATATAGGAAACCCCGTAGTACTTGTAAGCTGACGTTCGCCTTCCTTCAGTCATTTCTTTTGGCATCCCAAGAACTTCTTTAGTGGTAAGAAGAACCTTTGGTTCTTGAATTCCAAATCTGTTTGCGTAAATTCCAGTCTTTTCTAGAATCTTAAATCGCAGATCTGAATCAATCTTCACAGTCATTTAACTTTCTAAAGAGTGTTTAATTTCAGTTGTCAATTGTTATGTTTGAACTAGTTTACTTTTTCTATTTTACCACAAAAATAGTACAGGGTCAGAACTTGTGTAGCCTAATCATAATTCATACAGCCACCGTGTCATCATTCCCCTCTGATTGTTCTAAGCCATTTCAATGGGCTGTTCCCTTTAGGTATTACTTGCCTACACCGTAGTGTTTGTGAGAAATTCTACGCGTTCCTTTTTAGTCAGTTTGACGCATTATACATTAAGGCAAGCGGGACGATCTCTTATCGAACCCCCAACCCGATACCATGTGAACCTGTTTGCCCCACATGTTATTATAAAAAAATATCATCCTGAGAGGAAAGAAGAACATTCCAATATCAAATTGCGTCGCATATATCTAGTAAGAGCAGTTTTTGTTTGTAAATGCATGTCACGACTAACTCATAGAATCCATTATGGATTGAGCTTTATTTCTCATCTCTGCATTTATTGGTACAATTACCAGTCCTTCGTTTGGTTGCCCATACAAAACCACAGAATTTTCAGGAGCAAGCACTACAACAGGTAAAACCAACAAATCTTCTTCTCCGGTAACAGCAATTCTTATTGGTTTTTGAGATTGGAATGCTATTTTTATTGTGTTCAAACTTTCTATTGTAATTTCTGCAGGAGGATTAATACAGCTTAAAGTGGTTTTTACAATTCCCGATGGCAAGTCTCGTTTTATTCTCTTTTCTACACCGTCCACAATTTGTAACGATGGCACAATACCATATTTGAGCAATTTTTCTGTAGTTGCATCACCAACTGTAATCACAAATGAGCTGGCAGGTATGTTTTTCAAAATATTTTCTTTAGTTGTATCAGAATCTTTAATCAAAAATCCTAGTGGTTTTTTTAGTTTATCTCTTAGGTTATTTGGGAGATGCACAAGATATCTTTGTTTTAAACTATTTTTGTGTAGCTACTTCGGCCTTCATCTCCTCATTTAATTGAGATGCCAATATACTGCATCTTGCCGCAACATTTTTTGCAACACTAGTAAATGCGGAGGCATGAGCAGATTTTGGGTCTGTCACTAGAACAGGTTTTCCTGTGTCAGAACCTTCCATGATTCCGGGATTAAGTGGAATCTCACCGAGGAATGGAATATCATATTTTTCGCTAATTTTTTTTGCTCCTCCTTTACCGAAGATGTGATGGTCTTTTTTACAATCAGGGCACTTGAAGTAACTCATATTTTCTATTATTCCTATAATTGGCACGTTTAGTTTCTGGAACATGCCAAATGCCTTTACTGCAACGTTACTTGCAACGTCTTGTGGTGTTGTAACTACTAGTATTCCAGTAATTGGAATAGTTTGTGCCAATGTCAATGGAATATCTCCCGTTCCAGGAGGAAGATCAACAATAAGATAATCCAAGTCGGTCCAATTAGTATCCACAAGGAATTGTTTTACTATTCCTGAAATTATCGGCCCTCTGTAAATTGCTGCTTGATGATCTTGTTCAGCAAAAAATCCAAATGAAACTACTTTGAGTCCATGCGATTCTGCTGGTTGTAGCTTGTTGTTTTCAACTTCCATTACAGCTTTCCCCATGCCAAGCATCAGTGGAACACTGGGACCGTAAATGTCTGCATCAAGCAATCCCACTTTTGCGCCAGTTTGTGCCAAGGCTAGCGCAAGGTTGACTGAAACCGTTGTCTTTCCCACTCCACCCTTACCACTTGCTACACCAATGATATTTTTTACAGTAGGCATCATTTCGTCCATACTCAGCGCGCGGCCTTCCATTACTTTTGCAGTTACCTTTAGATCAAGTTTTAAATTTCCTAGTGTGTTTATTGCTTTTCTAACATCATCTTCTATTTGATCATTAAATGGACATGCAGGAGTTGTAAGTTCAAGAGTGAATTTTAGATCATTGTTGTTAATTTCTAAATCTTTAATCATTCCCATAGAAACAATGTCTTTTTTTAGATCAGGATCAATTACTGTGCCTAAGGTCTTCAGAACATCGTCTACAGATACCATTGAATTAAAAAAATCCCAAACAATATTTAAACATAGGCAATAGTGGCTAATTTTATCATCCAAAGATTCATAAATTGAAATTTTATCAAATTTCTTAGATGTTTTCTATATCTACTCTTACTGATGTAGTTAGGATTCCCCCCAAACTGTTTGGTGAGTCTCTAAAAAAGGCAGCAACTACCATACTTAGAGAAAAATACGAGAGTATGATAAATCCAGAACTTGGCTATGTAATTATGATTCTTGATACTAAAGTAGATAAAATGGGGAAGATTGTTTCTGGAGATGGCGGCACCTATCATAAAGTCGAATTTACAGCTTTGACATTTTATCCAAAACTTCAAGAAATTGTTAGAGGAGAGATTGTCGAAATTACTGACTTTGGAGCATTTGTAAGAATTGGAGCAACAGATGCATTATTGCATCTTTCACAAATTATGGATGATTATCTAAAAAGCGATGTAAAATCTGGCATGATACTTGCTAACCAAAGTGGAAGGACCATGAAGATCGGCACCACTCTTCGCGCAAGAATAACTGCTGTTTCTCTTGGAAAAACGGCAGCAATGAAGATAGGAATTACATGCAGACAACCTTTCCTTGGCGCCGACGAGTGGATAGAAGAAGAGATAAAGAAAGCAAAAGATCCAGCTGCTCAAGCTGAAAAAGCTAAAGCCACACAAGCTGAAAAAACTAAAGCTCCACAAGCTGAAAAAGCCAAGAAGACAATAGAAGCAAAGTGAGATTAATATGGTAAGAGAAATGGCGTGTAGAAAATGTAAATTTGTAACAACAGGTAAAATATGCCCTAATTGTAAAGCCGCAGATCTGACACCGG
>Ga0210384_10001679_pt1 | contig 29179 bp, 21 predicted proteins | sample IncBWH2MmetaG_FD_160574 | JGI IMG/M metagenome (GOLD analysis project Ga0210384, IMG submission 160574) | Forest soil microbial communities from Barre Woods Harvard Forest LTER site, Petersham, Massachusetts, United States - Inc-BW-H-2-M | ecosystem: Environmental > Terrestrial > Soil >...
GACCTTCTGCACCTCGGCCGCGATGTCGCGCAGCCTGATCGGATCGGGCCCGGTGACCCGGTATGCAACCGGGAACGGGGAGTACGGGCCGAACACGAGTTGGGTGACACGCAGGCGAGCTTCCGGGGCGAGGCCATCGGAGATGGCTTGCTGCAATCGGTGCTTCAACACCTCGCGCTCATCCTGATCGTCGGTCCGCACCACGATCTTTGCGAACGAGGGATCGGGCAGTTCCGGCCCCATCGAGAAGTAGAAGCGGGGTGCGCCCTGCCCGATGTAGGCCGTGACGATCCTGGCCTCCTTTTGCTTGGACAACCACGCTTCCACCTTCGCGGTGGCGGCGCTGGTCTGGTTGATCGACGTGCCATAGGGCATCTGCACTTCGACCAGCACCTCGGGTCTGTCCGAGATCGGGAAGAACTGCTTCTTGACCACACCCATTCCGAGGATGGCCAGGACGAAGAGGCCCGCCACCGAAGCCGCCACCATCCACTTGCCCGCTATGACGCGCTCAAGCAGGCGACGGAAGCGGTTGTAGAGGGGCGTGTCGTAGATCGCGCCGTGGCCGCCCTCGATCTTCTTGAAATCGGGCAACAGCTTGACGCCGAGGTACGGCGTGAAGAACACCGCGACCACCCAGGACGCGATCAGCGCGATGCCCACGATCCAGAACATGTTGCTGGTGTACTCGCCCGCGGTGGAACGAGCGAAGCCGTTGGGCATGAAGCCGACGGCAGTGACCAGCGTGCCCGACAGCATGGGCGCCGCCGTGTGACTCCAGGCATAGGCCGAGGCGGCGACGCGGTCGAGGCCCTCTTCCATCTTCACCACCATCATCTCGATGGCGATGATGGCGTCGTCCACCAGCAGGCCCAGCGCGAGGATCAGGGACCCCAACGTGATGCGGTCGAAGTTCTTTCCGGTCGCGAGCATCACCACGAAGACCACCGCCAGCGTCAGCGGCACGGCCGCCGCCACGACCAGGCCCACGCGCCAACCCATGCTCAGGAAACTCACCAGCATGACCACCAGCAGCGCGACAAGGAACTTGACCATGAACTCGTCCACCGCCGAACTGATGTTCACGGCCTGGTCGGTCACCTTGGTCAGGCTCATGCCCAGGGGCTGTTCAGCGTTGATCGCACTCACCTCGCGATCGAGCGCCTTGCCCAGGTCGAGCCCGTTCCAGCCGTCCCGCATGACGACACCCAGCAGCAACGCAGGCTCACCGCCGTTGCGAACCATGAAGGTCGCCGGATCTTCATAGCCGCGCTTGACCGTGGCGATGTCCGACAGCTTCAAGGTGCGGCCCTGCGCCTGCACCGGGGTGTCGCGGATCTGCTGCAGGTCGTCGAACGCCCCGTCCAGGCGAATGAATACCTCCGGGCCATGCGTCTCGACGGAGCCAGCCGCCGTCAGCGCATTCTGGCCATTGAGTGCGGCGAACACTTCCTGGGGGCTGACACCCAGGGTCGCCAGGCGCTCGTGCGAGAACTCGACATAGATGCGCTCGGCTTGCTCGCCGATGATGTTGACCTTCTTCACGCCGGCCACGTGCAACAGTCGCTGGCGAAGCGTTTCCGCATCGCGCACCAGCAGGCTTTGGGGCTTGCCCTTGGCCTTCAGCGCAAAGAGCGCGAAGGTGACATCCGCGTATTCGTCATTGATGATCGGGCCGATCACGCCCTGGGGAAGATTGGTTGCCTCGTCGCCGGCCTTCTTGCGAGCCTGGTAGAACTCTTCCTGCACTTCGGACGGCGGCGTGCTGTCAAGCAAGGTCAGGGTGGTGAATGCCAATCCGGGCCGGGTATAGGTCTCGGTACGGTCGTACCAGCGCAACTCCTGCATGCGCTTCTCGATCTTCTCGGCCACCTGATCCTGCATCTGCTGCGCGGTCGCGCCAGGCCAGACGGTGACGATGTTCATCACCTTGACGGTGAAGGCCGGGTCTTCGGCGCGGCCCAGCTTCAGGAATGCGACGAGGCCGCCCAGCGAAATCAGAATGATGAGGAACAGGGTGATGGAGCGCTCGCGCACGGCAAGCGCCGACAGATTGAAGCGGCCCTCGCTCATGGACGGGCTCCTTCCGCCACCGCCACGGCGGCCCGGTCAGCCCGGCGAACCGATTCGCCTTCCCGCAGCAGATGCGCCCCGAGCGCGACGATGCGATCGCCTTCCTTCAGCGAGCCAGCAACGCGGGCGCTGTCGTCGTCCAGACGCTGCACCGCGACCGGACGCCAGGAGACCTTGGCGGGCTCGCCGTCGACAACCCAGACGCCGGTTCCCTTGCCCGAGTCGAACAGCGCGCCGATGGGCACCTGCAGCCCTGGCGCACCCGACGCTTGCGCATCCCCGATCCGCACGATGACCGTCGTGCCCAGCGGTGCGTTCGCAAGCTCGCCAGCGAGAACGTAGCGGGCCTCGAAAGTCCGGGCGAGGCGGTCTGCGACGTCCGACAGTTGCCGAAGTTCGGCCGGGACGACGAGCCCGTCACGCCCGTAGATGGAGGCCTGCGCCCGCGAACCGATGGCCGGACGCAAGGTCTCCGGCAACTGGATGACCGCCTCGCGATGGCCTGCATGCGCCAGGCGCACGACGGTCTGTCCCGCGCCAACGACCTGGCCCGGTTCGGCCAGCGTCTCCATGACCACGCCATCGCCGTCGGCGACGAGTTCCGAGTAGCGGCTCGCATTGCGAGCGACGTCTGCCTGCGCTTCGGCAGCGCTCAGCTGCGCCCGGGCGGCATCGGCCGCCGCCTTGACCTGGTCATAGGCCGACGCCGAGATGGCGCCCGTCCCCTGGAGGTCGCGATAGCGCGCCTCGTCCTGTGCGGCCTGCTGCGCGCGCGCCCTGGCGGCGGCGACCGTCTCCAGCTGCGCGCTGGCGGCCAGCTTCAGGTCGATGGGATCGATGCGCATGAGGACCTGGCCGCGCCGGACCGTCTGCCCAGCGTCGACGAGGCGTTCGAGCACCTTGCCCGGGACGCGGAAGCCCAGGTCGCTCTGCACGCGGGCGGCGACGACTCCTGAGAAAGACCGCGACGCGGAGGCCGCCGGCTGGACGACCGCGGTCTGCACCAGCGGAGCCAGGGTGCGCGGATCGGAAGAGGCCTTCTCGCCGCACGCCGCCAGGACAAGCGGCAAGCCACAGGCGATCAGGGAGAGAGCGAAACGGCGCCGAAGCATGGAAGTCCCATCGACGAAATGAACAGGACTTCATTCTGATACTAGTGACCAATACAGTCAATAGTCACTTAGCACTGACTTCATGGCGAAAGACTTCGGAGTACCAGGCTCGAGAGATGCGCCGGCGCGTCCGCCGTGTAGTCGAGGCTGTACTGAAGGAGCAGCGGATTCATCAAGGGGCGCATGACGAGGTACACCGCCACGACGGTCTCGTCGAGCGGCGTCTTGCGCTCGAAGTCGCCGCTCTGGCGACCCTCGCGCAAGATGTCAGCCAGCAGCCCCTTGACGTGCTCCTCGTAGGTCAGCACGGCTTGCCATTGCTCGGTGGCCGCCGATGCGGCGATCTCATAGAGCTTCCGATCCTGCGAGAAAAGCCGCAGGCTGGCCTCCGTGATCGACTTGAACAATCGCCGTAATTTCTCAGCGGGCTGACCTGCCTGCGCAACGGCTCCCCGGACTTCCGTCTCGATGTCCTGAAGGCAATTGGCGCAGATCATTTCGCCGATCGCCTGCTTCGACTCGAAGAACTTGTAGATGTAGGCCTTGGAGAAGCCGACGGCCTTGGCCAGGTCGGAGACGGCCGTCTTTTCATAGCCGTAGCGGCTGAAATGCTCGGTGGCCGCCGCGACGATCTGGTCTCGGACCTCGTGGTCGACGGGGCCGCGGGTCGCCGCTGTTGAGGAGGAGGTCATGGTCATGACGTGAGCTTACAGGAGACCGGAGGACTGGACAAATAGTGACCGTTTGGTACTATGGTCACTATCATCAACCTTCCCGGACTGCCCGATGCCTCCCAAGCACGCCCTGGCCGCGATCCTCGCGGCCGCCCTCTCCACCGGCTGCGCCGTCGGGCCCGACTACGCACGTCCCGACGTCCCCATGCCAACGCAGTTCCAGGGCCAGGCAGCGGTCGACCAGCGCAGCGCGACGACCAAGGCCGACCTGGTGGCGTGGTGGGCAAGTTTCGGCGACCCGACATTGGCGCGATTCGTCGAACTGGCTTTGGCTGAGAACCTCGACCTGGCGCAGGCATCGGCTCGCGTGCTCCAAGCCCGCGCGGGACTTGGGGCTGCCAACGCCGCCTTGCAGCCTTCCGGCAACGTCAGCGGCCAGGCGGCCAGCGCGTATCAATCCGTCGAGACTCCGCTCGGCCAGATCTTGAATTCGCGACCCGGCTTCGATCGCCACGGCCATTCTTACGAGGCGGACCTCGGCGCGAGCTGGGAGGTCGACGTGTCTGGAGGCCTGCGCCGTGGGCGCGAAGCGGCCGTCGCCGAGTACCAGGCATCGGAAGCCGGCGCGGCTGCGGCGCGCCTGGCCGTGGCGGCCCAGACCGCGGACATCTACATCGGCGTCAGAGGCCTGCAGACACGCCTGGACATCGCTCGCCGCCAGGTGAAAACGCAAGAGGACTTGCTGTCGAAGGTGAAGCTCCTTGAGGGCAAGGGACTGGCCGCCGAACTCCAGGTGAGGCAGGCCGAAGGCGCACTCGCCCAGAGTCGGGCGGGAGTGCCGGCGTTGGAGACCGCGCTGGAATCCGCCATGAACGCGCTCGACGTCATGCTGGGATCGGTGCCAGGCACCCACCGGGCAGAGCTCGCCGAACCCCGTGCGATCCCGTCCGCGCCGCAGATTGCCAACAGTGGTTCTCCAGCCGAACTCTTGCGACGTCGCCCTGACCTGATCGTTGCCGAGCGCCGCCTCGCCGCATCGAATGCGCGCATCGGGGTGGCTGTGGCGGAGTACTACCCGAAGTTCTCCCTTGGCGGCCTCATCGGCAGCGCGACGTCGGTGTCCAGCGGCAACCTGTTCAGCAGCGGCGCGGATCAGGCTGCAGGCGTGCTGGGCTTGCGGTGGCGCCTCTTCGATTTCGGCCGCATCAATGCGCAGATCGACCAGGCCAAGGGACAGAAGGCCGAGATGCTGGCTGCCTACCGACTTGCCGCGCTGCGCGCGACCGAGGACGTTGAAGACGCGCTCTCGGCGCTCGTCAAACGCGAGGAGCAAGCGGCCGTGCTCGCTCAAGGCGTGGATTCTCTCGGCCGAGCGCGCGAAGCTTCGTTCGCGGCCTATCAAGGAGGTGTCGTCAGCCTGATCGAGGTCTTGCAAGCCGACGAGAACCTGCTACGCGCCGCCGATGCCCGAGCGCAGGCGCAAACCGAGTCTGCGCGTGCAGCGGTGGCCACCTTCAAGGCGCTCGGCGGAGGTTGGCAGCCCGGTGTTTCCGAGGCCGTGGCAACCCGATAACCGTCCGTATCCGCGGCGGCCGAACGCTCAGTTCGCGACCACGCGGTCGACCTGCACCCCAATTCGCGATCTACAAGCCAGCCCGTGCAACCGCACATGACGCCATCACGCGTCGAAGGAAGATGAACATGCCCCTGTCCAATGCTGAATCCGGAATCAAGATCCCGGGCTTCGAGAGTCACTTCCTCGAGCCGGGAACCCCAGGCGAGCGCGGTCAAGGCCGACTTCGCTACATTGCGGGCGGATCAGGTGCTCCGTTGGTGTTGCTGCACACCGTGCGCACGCAGGCGGAGCACTTCCGACACCTCATTGCCCGTGTTCAAGATCGCTACACGGTCTACGCACTCGATCTGCCTGGAATGGGCTACTCGGAGATCGTGCCGGGTGCTTCGTATGACGAGCCCGCGATGCGAGCTGCCGTGAAGCGTCTCTTGACGCGCCTCGATCTCAGGGAAGCGACGCTGCTCGGGGAATCGATGGGCGCCGTGCTCGCCATGACTACGGCTGCCGACCTGCCCGAACGGGTCCGCGCGGTGATGGCGATCAATCCCTACGACTATGCGGGTGGGATCATGAGGTCCAGCTTCCTGGCTCGCTTCATCATCACCGGCGTCCTGGCGCCCGGAATCGGCCCCATCCTGGCGGGGGTCGAACCCAAGCCGATCATGAGCGCTGTGCTTCGTGGTGGTCTCGGCGACAAGACCGCACTTCGCGAGGACTACGTGGATGAACTGCTCGCCGTCGGTCGGCGACCCAACTATTCGATCGTCGCTCGCTCCGTCTATGCCAGCCTGCCGAGCTACATCGCCGCCCGCGCCCGCTATGCCGAGGTCAAGGCGCCGATCCACCTCGTCTATGGGGAGAAGGACTGGTCACGAGCTTCCGATCGCCAGGCCAACCAGCGTTTGCTTCCGGCCGCGAAGTTCACCCAGGTATCGGAGGCCGGCCACTTCATTGTCCTGGAGCGACCCGACGTCCCGGCAAAGCTGCTGCCTTGATGGCGAACCGAGAGTCCCAGACGCGCTGGGCCACCAGTCTACCGGCGAACGATGGCGTTTGTGATGCCGGGAAGCTGTCGGTCGCGACCGGCTGCTTGTGGCCGGCTGCTGTCTGACGCCTGCAAAGGCAAGCGTAACGCCACTGATTTGTTACAGCCCACCTCGGACCCTTGCCAGAAGGTGCGCGCCTCTTCGTAGGGCCGGCGGCGGAGGCTCGACTCGCTCAGCGACCGCGGCGGGCGCGGCTCGCGGCGGCGAGGCCGCACACGCCAAGCAGCGTGAGCATGACCGTCGCCGGCTCGTCGACCGGCGCGGCGCTGAACGAGACCGCCACCTCTTGGCCCGCGCCCTGCGGGTATGGCGGCACAGACAGGTATTCCCACGCCGTCGAACCGTCAGAGAACGGGTTTACCCAGTTGCCATCGGCCAGCGCGTAGCCGAAGCCGTTCCAGGTCAGTTGCGGGCCCGCGATCGACACCAGGTCGTCGACGGCGTACGGGTCATTGCCCGGAATCGCACTGCCGGCGGGCTCCAGCCCAGTGATAGCGACGCCGTTGCGCGAGCCAGTGATGGCGGTGACGGTGAAGAAGCCGGCCGAATCAGGCGTGTCTGTTGTCGTGAACGTGCCACTGGCCGCGATGCCGGCGGCGCTGTAGTCCCAGGACCAGGTCGCAGCCTGTACGGGCGGGGTGGACGAAAGTGCGGCAAAGCAGACTGTGGCTGCTGCCAGGATTCGGATTGGCGTCATGGCTTCCCTTTGGATTTGTCGTTGGAGGCGCCACTGTATTGGCGATCGCGCTCGACCGGCAAGTACCCACGAAGCGGTCGTCGTCGAAAATGTTCAGCACCCCATAGCTGCCGTTGGCGAAGGCCTGCTCCTCGCCGAACAGCGACGTCAGGTGACGTCGCTACCAGAGAATCAGTCCGACTAGATGCGTCTTCGACGTCGGCGGCTTGGCCGCGCGAGGCGTCGTCGACAGGCGCCCGACCGCTGCGGGCAGCATACCTGCCCCTCGACGTCGTCCGCCGGGCAACAGCGGCCGACCCGTTGCTGTCCTCCGCCTTGAAAATTGACAGCCCCAAAAGCAGCCATTGGTACGAAACGACCGTTGGCCAGATGGCGCGATCCCCGAGGTTTGCAGCGTTCCGACAGCCTCTGATCGGATCGGCACCGAATTCGATCGAAGCGGCACCACGCGGCTCGCATTCAACTCCGACACTGGCGTCTTGAAGGATGGCGCAAGCCTATTGCCAGCGCGCCTTCGAGCATCGCTAGAAAGGACCGCGCTCATGCTAAAAGTACACCACCTCGTCCAATCGCAATCCCAGCGAATTGTCTGGCTTTGCGAAGAACTTGAGATCCCATACGATCTGGTGATCCACGGGCGCGACCCGGTGACGAACCTCCCCGCAGGCGACCTGAAGGCCGTGCATCCGCTGGGACTCGCGCCCATTATCGAGGACGGCGTGCTCGTACTGTCGGAGTCCGGGGCGATCGTTGAGTACCTGCTCGACAGGCATGACCAGGAATGCCTGCGCCCGTCACCGGACCATCCAGACCGCGCGGAGTTCCTGCACTGGTTCCACTTCGCCAACGCAAATCTGCAGTCGGGCTTCGGCCGCGTGATGTTCTTCGACCGCGCCGGCGTGCCGCGGGATAACCCCGTCCACGCGATGCTGCGCGCGCGGCTCGCCGCCTCGCTGGAGTACATGGACGTGCGCCTCGCGGGAGTGCCTTATCTGGCGGGCGAGACGTTCACGGCCGCCGACATCATGACGGCCGTCACACTCGCAACGATGCGCGCCCATTTCGCAGTGAACCTCAGTCCGTACGGCGGCATCCGCGCCTGGTTGCATCGCAATGCTGCGCGTCCCGCGTATCGCCGCGCGCTCGAGCGTGGTGACTCCGGATTTGAACCGGTGCTGGATTGAGTCACACTGCACCCGACAAGAGACACGAGGTTACGGATGACGGGGACAGGCCGGACACAGGATGACGCTTCCGGGCTCGTGCGCAGCCTGAGCAGCCGCTCCGGCGTCGGCATCGCCGCGCACGTTCGGCAGGGGCAGCGACTCGAGATCCTTCGCGCGCGCGTGGAACTGTCCGCGCTGATCCTCGTCGACCGCGGCGTGAAGGCAGTCAAAGTCGATGGCCGTACTGTCCGCGCCCGCCGTGGTCAGGCCATCGTCTTGAGCGGCAACCAGACTGTGGACTTCACGAACTCGGTCGTCGAAGGAAGAGACTACGAGGCACGCTGGATGCTGTTCGACAACACCTTGATCGACGATCCCGATTACGCGAAGCGCGCCGCAGCGATCGCATCGTCGGGTCGGCCTCTCCCGGTGGTGCGGCTGCTGGAACATGTGCCAAGCACCTTGGCCGCCGCCTTCGAGGCCGCCACGCAGGCCCTGGCTGCGCAGGCGACCATTCCCGACGCCATCGCGCGACTCCGCCTGCTCGAGGTGATGCACTGGCTGCTCGAGGCCGGCGTCGTACTGCAACGAGCGGATGTTGACCCGACCACGGCCGTCCGCGTGCGAGCGCAACTGGCCGGCCGTCTCGATCTCGACTGGACTGCGGACCGCATGGCCGGCGAACTCGCAATGTCCTCGGCCACGCTCCGGCGCCGGCTCGCGGCTGAAGGCACCACGTTCGCAGATCTAGTGGTGGACGCCCGAATGTCATCGGCACTGACGCTCCTGCAGGCCACTAGCCAGCCTGTGGCCGGCATCGCGCTGTTGGTGGGCTACGAGTCGGCCTCTCGCTTCGCCATCCGCTTTCGCCAGCGCTTCGGGTTCGCGCCGTCAGCGGTGCGGCAGCGTGAACGTGCCCGTTGAAGGACGGTCGCCTCGCAGCATTCCCGAACCCGTTACGCAAATGAATCGCCCCGAATTGCGCAGAGGCCCGGCGCACGCCAAGGTACTCGCCGCCTTGCCCATGCAGCCATTGCCGACGGCCGGCGGCTCGAGAACTTGATCAGCCTACCCGAACCGGCCGCTGGCGGGCGGCAGTTCCTGGGCCGTCTTCGGCCCTTCGGCCACGCGGAACCCCACTTCGTCGCGTGCCTGCACACTATCACGTGGGGGCCTATATTCTTGGCTCGGAGTCGACGGCCCGCTTCGCGCTCCGGGAGGGACTTCACTCGCTCAGAGGCAGGTGCTCGATCAACCGCAAGACTGTCATAGCTCAGGACCAGCGATGAATCACTTCAGGATCATGTTTGCGGCGCTCTTCATCGCCGTGATGCCGCTCTGCCAGGCGCAAACCTCGGTGGCTCCGACATCCTCGAATTTCGAGAGCACGGGTGAAGATCGCAAGGCGATAGAAACGGTGTTGGACACGTATACACGGGCCGTTTCGACGAAAAACCAGGCGCTGTTCGAGACGATCCTCCTCAACACGAACATCCCCTTTTCCGATGTCAATTCGGCCATCAAAGGCAAGGGGGCCGCGGGCAGCACCAGTCACTACGACAGCTTCCGGCGCGGTGTCTTCGGTGGACCGCCATTCATGCAGAAGTTCCAGAACGTGCGCATTGCACAAGACGGCCCGCTTGCGGATGTCTCGGTCGTCTTCGTCAACACGACCGCAGATGAAACCAACTGGGGCTGGAAGACGCTGCAACTGCTGAAAGTGGACGGGCAGTGGAAGATCGCCAGCGAGTTCTACACGGGACATGGCTGAATCGCAGCGACGGTCTGCGCATTGTTGATGATCCAACTCCTGCGCTATCGTTGGACAGCCGAGACGCGGCCGGTCGCCGAGGACTGCATCTGGCCGCCAACGGAGAACCTAAGAGCCTAGTTCGGTGTCACGGCCTCTTCCAACTCTTTGCCCAAGATCGGATATCTCACCACTTCGCCATAGGTAAGACCGCCTCGCGATCGCCCCGGCCCAGATTCCGAGCGCGGGGAGGGCAATTGCCAGGAGAAGGTAGGCCTTTTGCCACCAGCTTGGAGCCCACCCACTGCATATCGCCACAACGCCTGTCGCGACGCCAAGAAGGAGGTACGCCACAAGCCCACCGAGCAGACCGGCTCCGCCTGCGAGCAATGCGACGAAATATGAGCGATTTTGGTGGTTCGCCATGTCAACGCCTTACGCTCGAACTGTGTGTAGTCAAGACGACCCGAAAGCCGCCCGTCGTGACCGTCAGGACGGGCCCTCGTGGTTCGAAACCCCGAAACCCGCCAATCACGTGCGAGTCCGTAGCGCGACGCGATGACCCAGTGCCGATGCCAGAGCGCGCCGTTCGGTTCCCCGACCAGGATGGTTCGATCCCATCGCGAAATCCGGGCAGGCGGCAGAGCCCTCAGCGCGCGGACTCGATCGAGCCCGAGCCCGAGACCCGGCGCATGACGTCGTGCGGGCGGCCCGAGTAGGTGATGTCGCCGGAGCCGGCCACGCGGGCGTCGATGGACTCGGTGGCGTTGACGCGGGCGTCGCCGGAGCCGCTGATGCTCACGGCCACCTTCTTCGCCGCGAAGTTGCGTGCGTCGATGTCGCCCGAGCCTTCGACGACCAAGCGGGCCTCGTCGGCCGATCCGGCGATGGTGACGTCGCCGGAGCCGGCGATGCTCAGCGCGAACGAGCCCAGCTGGGCGCTGTCGATGTGCAGGTCGCCGGAGCCGGCGATCGTGGATTCGAACTTCGGGCCCGACAGCTTGTCGATGTGCAGGTCGCCGCTGCCGTGCTGCTGCGACGCGCTCAGCGCGGTGAACGTCACGTCGACGATCATCTTGTGGTTGGTGCGGAAGCTGCTGCCCTTCTTCAGGCGCACGACCAGCGTGTCGCCCTCGACCGTGGTCTCGACCAGCGGCTCGATGTTGTCGTCGGCCTGCACCACGACGGCCGGCGCCGGGCCCTGGTGGGCATGGACGTCCACCGAGCTGTCCAGGCGCAGCACCGAGAACGCGCCGACCGGGCGCGCCACGGTCACTTCCTTGCCGGAGCCGGCCACGGTGGCGGAGCCGTCGCTGACCAGGGTGATGGTGAGCGCCTGGGCCGGCAGCGGCATCGCGAAGGCGGCGAGGACGGCGGCCGCTGTGACGGCCAGCGTGGCGGCCAGGTGGGTGGCGTTGGCGGTGATGCGGCGCATGGGGCGGCTCCTCGTGTTCGTTGTGGAATCGGGTGGAGCCACTGTAGGCAGCGCCGCGTCCCGTGTCCTGGCGGAGGCGACGGGCCGACGCCGCGGGGCGATCAAATGCCGGCGGATGCGACGAAGTGCGCCCGTTCAGTCGCCGCCGGGCTGCCAGTGGCCCTCGACCAGCGTCTCGTACGGCTTGAACTGCACCTTGTAGGCCATCTTCGGGCTCTCGGCGATCCAGTAGCCCAGGTACAGGAAGGGCAGCTTCAGCGAGCGCGCCTGCTCGATCTGCCACATCACGGCGTAGGTGCCGAAGCTGCCGCGCACGTCGGGGTCGTAGAAGGTGTAGACCGCCGACAGGCCGTCGCTGAGGACGTCGGCGATCGCCACCATGCGCAGCGCGCCGGGCGTGGGGCCGTCGTCGGGTTCGCGGAACTCGATCAGGCGCGTGTTGACGCGGCTCTGCAGCAGGAACTGCGTGTACTGGTCGACGCTGTCGTGGTCCATGCCGCCGCCGGCGTGGCGTCCGGCCTGGTAGCGCAGGTACAGCTCGTAGTGCTCGGGCATGAAGGCGAGCCGCATCACGCGCACCTTCAGGTTGCCGTGCGCCGTCCAGGCGCGGCGCTGGCTGCGCGTGGGCCGGAAGCCGGCCACCGGCACGCGCATGGGCACGCAGGCGCGGCAGCGGTCGCAGTAGGGCCGGTAGGTGAACACGCCGCTGCGCCGGAAGCCGGTGGCCACCAGCGCCGAATAGGCCTCGGCGTGGATCAGGTGTCCCGGCGTGGCCACCTGCGAGCGCGCCATGCGTCCGGGCAGGTAGCTGCACGGGTAGGGCGCCGTCGCATAGAACTGCAGCGACGCGAAGGGCGCTTCCTTCGGGTGGGTCACGGCTCTCAGGCTCTCAGGTCGTGGGCGGGCAGGGCGGCGGACGAAGCGGTGGCCACGCCCAGGTCCAGCGTGCTCCACATGCGGAAATCATAGGCCCAGTCGGGCGCCGGCGCCCGCGCCACCTGCGCGCGCAGCAGGCGCTCGAACTCGGCGCGCGGGACCGGCGCGGCGCCCAGGCTGGCCAGGTGGCCCGTGGCCTGCTGGCAGTCGATGGCCGGCATCCCGTTCCAGCGGCAGAAGGCCACGAGGCCGGCCAGCGCGATCTTGGAGGCGTCGGTGCGGTGCGAGAACATCGACTCGCCGAACATCATGCGGCCCAGGTTGACGCCGTACAGGCCGCCCACCAGCTCGCCGTCCATCCAGGTCTCGACGCTGTGGACGTCGCCGGCGCGCGCCCAGGCCCCGTAGGCGGCGCGCATCTCGGGCACGATCCAGGTGCCGTCCTGGCCCTCGCGCGGGGTCTGGGCGCAGGAGGCCATCACGCGCGGCGTGTCGTGGTCGATGCGCAGCTCGCAGCCGGGGGTGCGCAGGAAGCGCCGCAGCGTCTTGCGCAGCGAGTGCGACAGCCTGAAGTCGTCGGTGCGCAGCAGCATGCGCGGGTCGGGCGACCACCACAGCACCGGCTGGCCTGCGCTGTACCAGGGGAACACGCCCATCGAATAGGCCTCGCGCAGGCGGGCGATAGACAGGCCGCCGCCGGCCGCGAGCAGGCCGGGGGCGTCGGAGTGCTCGTCCAGCGCGGACGAGCCGGGAGGCAGCGGGGTCTCGGCTTGCAGCCAGGGGATGGCCATGGTCACAAGGATACTTCGGGCAGCGGCCCGAGGGCCGGGCTGCCTGAAGGCCGTCTCAGAACTGGATGCCGCTCTTGCTCGGCGGCGGCAGCAGCGGGGCCGGCGTCGGCGTGGCGGCAGGCGTCGCGTCGCCGGCGTCGGCGGCCACGGGCGCGCCCGGGGGCGCCAGCGGCACCGCGGCCGGCCAGTTGTAGCCGACCAGGCGCGCCTGCGCCGGATAGCCGGCCGCGTCCAGGTAGCCGGCCAGGTCGTTCGGCGAATAGCCCTTCATGGACTGGCCGCCCACGCTGATCACCGGCATCGTCGTGCCGCCAAAACGGCTCTGCAGGGCGGCGATGTCGGCGTTGGAGCTCACCGAGTACTCGTTGAACGGCACGCCGCGCTGGCGCAGGGCCTGGCGGGCCTGGTCGCAGGGCGGGCAGTTCCTGCCCGCGTACAGCGTGACCGGGTACTTGGCCATCGCCTGGCGCGTCTCGTACGGCACGCCCGGGGTGCCGCCGGTGCTGGCGCCGTTGCCGGACGGCATCTTGATGTCCTGCGCCGTGGGCGGCTTGTCGGTGTACGTGACCTTGCCGTCCGGGCCGACGATCTTGTACTGCGCCAGCGCGGCCACCGTCGTGCCGCCCAGCAGCAGCGCCACCGCGGCGAGGCGCGAGAGGCGAGCGGTGCGGGTGGTGATGCTGGAGGGGGTATTCAGGGTGTTCATCGTGGCTTCGTACGAAATGAGAGGGGAGTGTCGCAAGAGGCGGCCGGCGGCTGCCGGTTCAACGCGCGACAGGCCACGCCGGCCGACGCGCCATCATGCCGCGATTCCGAGGTGGCGCAGCATGGCGTCGATGCTGGGTGCCCGGCCGCGGAAGGCCTTGAAGCTGTCGAGCGCGTCGCGGCTGCCGCCCACCTCGAGGATCTCGCGGCGATAGCGGCGGCCCGTGGCCAGGTCCAGCACGCCCGATTCCTCGAACGCGCTGAACGCATCCGCGGACAATACCTCGGCCCAGGTGTAGCTGTAGTACCCGGCGGCGTAACCACCGCCGAAAATGTGTGAAAAGCTGTGCTGGAACCGGTTGAACGCGGGCGGCACCAGCACGGCGATCTCGGCGCGCACGGCGTCCAGCGTGGCCTGCACGTGGTCGGCCGAGCCGGGCTCGGCGTGGATGCGCATGTCGAACAGCGCGAACTCCACCTGGCGCAGCGTCTGCATGCCGCTCTGGAAGTTCTTGGCCGCCAGCATCTTGTCGAACAGCGCGCGGGCCAGCGGGGCGCCGGTGTCCACGTGCTCGGTGAGCTGCTCCAGGACGTCCCATTCCCAGCAGAAGTTCTCCATGAACTGGCTGGGCAGCTCGACGGCGTCCCACTCGACGCCCGAGATGCCCGAGACGCCCAGCTCCTCCACCTGCGTGAGCATGTGGTGCAGGCCGTGGCCGAACTCGTGGAACAGCGTGATGACGTTGTCGTGGCTGAGCAGCGCCGGGCGGCCGTTGACGGGCGCGGCGAAGTTGCACACCAGGTGCGCCACCGGCGTCTGCAGGCCGTGGCCGTCGGCGCGCAGCCAGCGCTGGCGCGCGTCGTCCATCCAGGCGCCCGGGCGCTTGCCGGCGCGCGCGTAGAGGTCGAGGAAGAACTCGCCCACCAGCGCGCCGTCGCGCTCGATGCGGTAGAAGCGCACGCTCTCGTGCCAGGCCGGCGCGGACGAGGCGACGATCTTCACCTCGAACAGCGTCTCGATGATGCGGAACAGGCCCTCGAGCACCTTTGGCAGCGTGAAGTACTGGCGCACCTCCTCGTCGGAGAACGCGTAGCGGGCCTCCTTCAGGCGCTCGCTGGCGAACGGCACGTCCCAGGCCTGCAACTGCTCGATGCCCAGCTCCTGCGCGGCGAACTCGCGCAGCTCGGCCAGGTCGGCGGCGGCGCTCGGCCGGGCGCGGTGGCCCAGGTCGCGCAGGAAGGCGATCACCTCCCCGGGCGAGCCGGCCATCTTGGGCACCAGCGACAACTCCGCGAAGTTGCGGTAGCCCAGCAGCTCGGCCTCTTCCTGGCGCAGTTGCAGCAGCTCGCGGATGACGGGCGTGTTGTCGCGTTCGGCCGGGCCGAACTCGCTGGCGCGCGTGACGTACGCCGTGTAGAGCTTCTCGCGCAGCGCGCGGTTGCGGCCCATCTGCATCACCGGCAGGTAGCTGGGGAAGTGCAGCGTGAGCTTGCACAGGCCGGCGCGGCCGTCGGCCTCCGCGGCCGCGCGCGCGGCCGCGATCGCGTCCGCGGGCACGCCCGCGAGGTCGGGCTCGGGCACGTACAGCGCGTAGCCGTCGGTGGCGTCGAGCACGTGCTCGGAGAACTGGCGCGACAGCTCGGCCAGGCGTTCCTGGATGGCCGTGTAGCGCGCCTTCTGGGCGCCGCGCAGGTCGGCGCCGCCCAGCTTGAAGTCGCGCAGCCAGTTGGCCAGCGCCTTGCGGCGCACCGGGCTCAACCGGGCCGCGTCGGCATTGGCGGCGAGCGCGCGGTACTTGGCGTACAGGCGCTCGTCGGCGCCCTGGCGCGTGAAGAACTCGGTGATGCGCGGCAGGTTCTCGGCGTGCACGGCGCGCAGCTCGGGCGTGTCGGCCACGCCGGTGAGGTGCTCCACCGCCCGCCAGGCCCGGGACAGGCGCTCGGTGGCCACGGTGAACACCGACGACATCGCGTCGAAGTCGGGCGGCACGTCCGGGCCCACCACGCGCTCCAGCGCCGCGTTGGCGTCGGCGAGCAGGACGTCCATCGCGGGCGTCACGACCTCGGGGCGGATGTCGTCGAAGTGAGGAAGGGCGGTACCGACGAGCAGGGGATTGGTCATGGCGGGGATCTCTACGTGAAGCTGGCGGAAACGGCCGGCGATGTCAGCCGGCCACGCGTTCCGCCGACTCGATGGTATTCATCAGCAGCATCGTGATCGTCATGGGACCGACGCCGCCCGGCACCGGCGTGATGAACGAGGCCAGCGGCGCGACGGAGGCGAAGTCGACATCGCCGCACAGCTTGCCCTCGTCGTTGCGGTTGATGCCCACGTCGATGACGATGGCGCCCGGCTTGACCATGTCGCCGCGCAGCGTGTCGCGCCGGCCGGTGGCCACCACGACGATGTCGGCCTGGCGCGTGTGCGCGCCGATGTCGGCGGTGGCGCTGTGGCAGACGGTGACGGTGGCGTTGGCCTGCAGCAGCAGCAGCGCCATCGGCTTGCCCACGGTGTTGCTGCGGCCGACGACCACCGCGTGCTTTCCCTTGATGGGCACGCCGGTGCTCTCGATCAGCTTCATGCAGCCGTAGGGCGTGCACGGGCGGAAGCCGGGCAGGCCGGTCATCAGGTCGCCGGCGCTCTGCACCGAGTAGCCGTCCACGTCCTTGGCGGTGGAGATGCGTTCGATCACCTTGTGCGGATCGATGTGCTTCGGCAGCGGCATCTGCACGAGGATGCCGTGGATGGACGGGTCGGCGTTGAGCGCGTCCAGGCGGGCCAGCAGGTCGGCCTCCGACAGCGTCGCGTCGTACTTCTCGAGCACCGAGTGCACGCCGGCGTCGGCGCAGGCCTTGACCTTGTTCTTCACGTAGGTGGCCGACGCCGGATCCTCGCCCACCAGGATCACGGCCAGGCCGGGCCGGTGGCCACGGTCGGCGAGGGCGGCGGCGCGTTGCGCGACTTCGGCGCGGATCTGCTTTGACAGCGCGACGCCGTCGATCAGTTGTGCGGTCATGGGGGAGGTTCCTTGGAGTCGAAGATGGGGTCCGGCGCCGAAACGAAAAGAGGCCGCTGAACTTCAGCGGCCTCCCGTGATGCGTTCCCGTTCAGGCTTGCTTGTTGGAGGGTGCGCCGAGCGCGATCTTCAGCAGGTCGGCCACCGTGTTGGCGTTGAGCTTCTCCATGATGTTGGCGCGATGCGCCTCCACCGTCTTGATGCTGATGCCCAGGTCGTCGGCGATCTGCTTGTTCAGGCGGCCGGCGACGATGCGCTCGAGCACCTGCGCCTCGCGCGTGGTCAGGCGCTGCAGCAGCGCGTCGCGGCTGGCCTGCTCCTGGTGCTGCGAGAAGGCCGAACGGGCCTGGTCGAGCATGCGTTCCACCAGCGAGACCAGGTCGTCTTCCTTGAACGGCTTCTCGATGAAGTCCATCGCGCCCTTCTTCATCGTCGACACCGCCATCGGCACGTCGCCGTGGCCCGTGACGAAGACGATGGGCAGCGGGCTCTTGCGCTCGATCAGGCGATCCTGGAGCTCCAGGCCGCTCATCCCGTCCATGCGGATGTCGGCGATGACGCACGCCACTTCACGGGGATCGAAGCGCGAGAGGAACGACTCGGCGGAGTCGAAGCACTTGACGCGGTAGTCCTTGCCCTCGAGCAACCACTGCAGCGAATCGCGAACCGCCTCGTCATCGTCGACGACGTAGACGGTACCTTTCTTGGGGATCAGGCTCATTCAGCAAAACTCCGTGCTTCGCACTTGCTCATTCGTTGCCGTTCGCTTCGGGTTCGGCACCGGCCTCGAACACGCTCAGCGCGCTCGCGGAATCGACCCGTTGCGTTGTCTCGACCGGCAGGGTGAACGCGAAACTGCACCCCACCACCGTCGTTCCATTGTAGAGGTTCTGGGCCCGGATCCGGCCCCGGTGCGACTCGATGATGGAGCGGCACAACGACAGTCCGATGCCCATTCCTTCCACCTTTGTGGAGAAAAATGCTTCGTAGAGACGATTGAGCACGTCCTCCTTGAGGCCCGGGCCCTTGTCGTTGACGCTGAATTCGATCACGCCGCCCTCGTCGGGCGTGTAGCGCGGCACCACGCGCAGTTCGATGTGGCGGCGCAGCAAAGGCAGCTGTGCGCCGTCGATCGCCTCGGCCGCGTTCTTCAGCAGGTTCAGCAGCACCTGCTCGATCAGGATCGGGTCGACCAGCAGCGGCGGCAGGCGCTGCGCCACGTAGACCTGGATGCCCACGTTGCGGCGGCGCAGCTCGATGGAGGCGAGCTCCACCGCGTCGTCCACCATCTCGCGCGCCTGCGCCACCTGGCGCTGCGGCTCGCGCCGTTTCACGAAGTTGCGGATGCGGTGGATGATGTGGCCGGCCCGCTCGGCCTGCTTGGCGGTCTTCTGCAGCGCGGCGATCAGGTCCTCGGTGGCGATGGACTCGTTGCGCACGCGCGAGACCATGCCGCTGCAGTAGTTGGAGATGGCGGTCAGCGGCTGGTTCAGCTCGTGCGCCACCGACGAGGCCATCTCGCCCACCGCGATCAGGCGGGCGGTGAAGTTGGCGCGCTCGGCCTGCTGCTGCGCCAGCTGCTCGGCGCGCAGGCGGGCGGTGATGTCCGTCGCGATGAGCATCTGCGCGAGGCGGCCGTCGGTCCATTGCAGGTAGCGCGCGCGCACGTCGAACCACTTGTCCAGCGACTCCACGAACACCTCGCGCGGCGACGTGCCGGCCTCGGTCAGCTCGTTCTGCGGCAGGCCGCTGTAGCCGTCGACGCCGTCCTCGGTGTCGAGGTCGGGCGGCGGCACGCTGGCGTCGATGCCGCCGGCCAGCACCGCGTGGATGTGGGCGTCGGAGCCGAACCACAGGCGGTACGAGCGGTTGGCGAACAGCAGCTGGCCCTGTTGCACCGACAGCACCGACACCGCCGCGTCCAGGCCTTCCAGCACGGTGGTGAAGCGCTCGTGCGAGGCCGAGAGCTGGTCGCGCACGCGCTTGGCCTCGGTGATGTTGGTGACCGAGGTCATCCAGCCGGTCTGCACGCCCTTGGCGTCGATCAGCGGCGAGACGTACATGCGCGCGTCGAACACCGACGTGTCCTTGCGCATGATCTTCACCTCGATGCCGCCGGCCGGGCTGCGACCCTGCAGCTCCTGTTGCAGCAGGCGCGCGTTCTCCTCGATGCGGTCGTGCGGCCAGTGCGGGAATGGCGGCAGCCTGCCCACCAGCTCGTTGTCGGAGAAGCCGGTCATCGCGCAGAAGGCCGGGTTCACGTAGGTGATGCGGCCTTCCATGTCCATCGCGCGCATGCCCGTGAGCATGGAGTTCTCCATCGCCCGGCGGAAGTTGGTCTCGTGCACCAGCGCGCTCTGGATCTGCGCGCGCCGGCGCACGTGGCGCCAGGTGCCCAGCAGCATCCACACGGTGAGCCCCGACAGCGCCAGCACCATCCAGAACAGCGAGTTGGCGATCAGGCCGATGGAGGTGCGGTAGCCCAGGCCGCGCAGGATCAGGCCGTTGGAGGCGGGCGCCAGCGGCGCCTCGAACGCGATCGACGGCACGGCCGACGGCCGGCCCGGCATCGACGTGATGGTGCTGGCGAGCAGCTCCTCGTGCTCGTCGAGCACCTCGATCGCGCGGCGCTTGGTCACCTCCTCGGGCACCGCGTGGCGCAGCAGCGCCTCGATGGAGTACTCGGCCACCAGCGTGCCCACGAAGGCGGTGTGCGAGATCAGCGGGATCTGCACCTGGAACACCGCGGTGCCGTCGACGTCGATGAACGGCTTGGAGAACTGCGGCACGTGCGTGTTGCGCGCGGCGGCGAACGCGGCCTCGGCGGCGGTGGCGGCGCCCTGGTGCGGCAGCGACGGATCCTCCGCGCTGTTGCGCAGGCTGGCCGCGCCGCGGAAGATGGAGCCGAGGAAGGTGGCGCGCGGCGTGCGGTCGGCGGCCAGCCAGATGACCTGCGTCAGCTCGGGCCGGGCCGGGGCGAAGCTGGCCGTCTGCGTGAAGAAGGTGTCGTTGTCGACGTCGTGGGCGACGATGTCGCGCGACAGCCGCACCATCAGCTCCTGGTCCTCGCTGAGGCGCGAGCGGATCTGCTGCTGCGCCACCTCGGTGTCGCGCCGCACGGCATCGGTGGCGCGCTCGATCTCCTCGTTGCGCAGGATCCAGAAGGCGGCCACGATGGCCGCGAGGAACAGCAGCACCGAGACCAGCGGCCCCAGCGTGGCGAAGCGATCCTGGCGCGAAGGCGACTGGCTGCGCCACCAACGCCCGAAGACGCGCTGCGTCCATGACGGGGACGGGGTCGAGCCTGACTCGTGGGCAGATTCCATGGGGGCATTATCGAGTTCGTCGCGACGGCTTTTCGACGCGCGGCGGGAGATTCGGCCATGCTGCGCCGCAGCGAAAGTTCATAATATGAAAAGCACTGCCGCCATTTGAAATTCGCGATCTGTTGTGCGACACTGCGCCCGTTCCCGTTTTAGACCCCCCGCTCTACAAGATCAGGAGACAAGGCATGTCCGCGAATCCCAACTCCATTCCTGGTGCCGCCGCGAACGACGCGGACGCGCAGGAAACCCGCGAATGGACCGACGCGCTGTCCGCGGTCATCGCCGTCGAGGGCCGTGAACGCGGCCACTTCCTGATCGAGCAGCTGCTGGATCACGCGCGCCAGCAGGGCATCGACCTGCCGTTCTCGGCCAACACGGCCTACGTCAACACGATCGCGCCCGAGGACGAGGCCCAGTTCCCCGGCAACGTCGACATCGAGGAGCGCCTGCGCGCCTACATGCGATGGAACGCGATGGCGATGGTGGTCAAGGCCAACCGCCTGCACCCGGCCGACGGCGGCGACCTCGGCGGCCACCTCTCGTCGTTCGCCTCGCTGGCCACGATGCTGGGCTGCGGCTTCAACCATTTCTGGCACGGCGCCGACGGCGAGCACGGCGGCGACCTGCTCTACATCCAGGGCCACTCGTCGCCGGGCATCTACGCCCGCGCGTACCTCGAGGGCCGCATCAGCGAGGAACAGCTGCTGAACTTCCGCCAGGAAGTGGACGGCAAGGGGCTGTCGAGCTACCCGCACCCGAAGCTGATGCCCAACTTCTGGCAGTTCCCCACGGTGTCCATGGGCCTGGGCCCGCTGATGGCCATTTACCAGGCGCGCTTCCTGAAGTACCTGCACGCCCGCGGCATCGCCGACACCAGCAAGCGCAAGGTGTGGGTGTTCTGCGGCGACGGCGAGATGGACGAGCCCGAGTCCCTGGGCGCCATCGGCCTGGCGGCGCGCGAGAAGCTCGACAACCTGATCTTCGTCGTCAACTGCAACCTGCAGCGCCTGGACGGCCCGGTGCGCGGCAACGGCAAGATCGTGCAGGAGCTCGAAGGCGAGTTCCGCGGCGCCGGCTGGAACGTGATCAAGCTGCTGTGGGGCAGCTACTGGGATCCGCTGCTCGCCCGCGACAAGGACGGCGCGCTGCGCAAGCTGATGATGGAGACGCTGGACGGCGACTACCAGGCCTACAAGTCCAACGACGGCGCGTTCGTTCGCAAGAACTTCTTCGGGCGCGACCCGAAGACGCTGGAGATGGTCGCCAAGATGAGCGACGACGACATCTGGCGCCTGCAACGCGGCGGCCACGATCCGCAGAAGGTGTACGCGGCCTACGACAGGGCCGTCAAGACCGTGGGCCAGCCCACCGTGCTGCTGATCAAGACGGTCAAGGGCTACGGCATGGGCAAGAGCGGCGAGGCCAAGAACACCGCGCACCAGACCAAGAAGCTCACCGACGAGGACATCAGGACCTTCCGCGATCGCTTCGACATCCCGATCCCCGACGAGAAGCTCGCCGACCTGCCGTTCTTCAAGCCCGAGGATCACACCCCGGAGATGAAGTACCTGCACGCGCGCCGCAAGGCGCTCGACGGCTACCTGCCGCAGCGCCGCACCAAGGCCGAGGAGACCCTGCCGGTGCCCGACCTGTCGGCGTTCCAGGCGGTGCTCGACGCCACCGCCGAGGGCCGCGAGATCTCCACCACGCAGGCCTACGTGCGCTTCCTCACCGCGCTGCTGCGCGACAAGGCGCTGGGCCCGCGCGTGGTGCCCATCCTGGTGGACGAGGCGCGCACCTTCGGCATGGAAGGCCTGTTCCGCCAGATCGGCATCTACAACCCCGCTGGCCAGAACTACACGCCGGTCGACAAGGACCAGGTGATGTACTACAAGGAGGCCAAGGACGGCCAGATCCTGCAGGAAGGCATCAACGAGCCGGGCGGCATGTCCAGCTGGATCGCCGCGGCGACGTCGTACTCGACGAACAACCGCGTGATGATCCCGTTCTACGTCTACTACTCGATGTTCGGCTTCCAGCGCATCGGCGACCTGGCCTGGGCGGCGGGCGACATGCAGGCGCGCGGCTTCCTGCTGGGCGGCACCTCGGGCCGCACCACGCTCAACGGCGAAGGCCTGCAGCACGAGGACGGCCACAGCCACGTACTGGCCGGCACGATCCCCAACTGCGTCAGCTACGACCCCACCTTCGCGCACGAGGTGGCGGTGATCATGCACCACGGCCTCAAGCGCATGGTGGAGCGCCAGGAGAACGTGTACTTCTACATCACGCTGCTCAACGAGAACTACGCGATGCCGGGCCTGCAGGCGGGCACCGAGGAACAGATCATCAAGGGCATGTACCTGCTGCAATCCGCGGCGAAGAACAAGCTCACGGTCAACCTCCTCGGCTCGGGCACCATCCTGCGCGAGTCGATGGCCGCCAAGGAACTGCTCGAGGCGGAGTGGGGCATCGGCGCCAACGTGTGGAGCTGCCCCAGCTTCAACGAGCTGGCGCGCGACGGCCAGGCCGCCGACCGCCACAACCTGCTGCACCCCACCGACACGCCGGTGCAGTCGTTCGTGGAAAAGCAGCTGGCGCCGCACGACGGCCCGGTGGTGGCCTCCACCGACTACATCCGCAGCTACGCCGAGCAGATCCGCGCCTTCATCCCGCGCGGCCGCGCGTACCGCGTGCTGGGCACCGACGGCTACGGCCGCTCCGACTTCCGCAGCAAGCTGCGCGAGCACTTCGAGATCAACCGCCACTACATCGTCGTCGCGGCGCTGAAGACGCTGGCCGACGAAGGCAAGCTGCCGCTGGCCAAGGTGGCCGAGGCCATCAGGAAGTACGGCATCGACGCCGACAAGATCAACCCGCTGAACGCCTAAGCCCAAAATTCGCGGAGACAACGACATGGCATTGGTTGAAGTGAAGGTACCGGACATCGGCGACTTCAAGGACGTCCAGATCATCGAGCTGCTGGTCAAGCCCGGCGACACCGTCAAGGCCGAACAGAGCCTGGTCACGGTGGAGAGCGACAAGGCATCGATGGAGATCCCGTCGTCCACGGCGGGCGTCGTCAGGGAGCTGAAGGTGGCGCTCGGCGACAAGATCAACGAAGGCACGGTGCTGCTGATGCTGGAGACCGGGGCGGCCGCCGCGCCGGTGCCGGCACCCTCCACCGTGGCGGCGCCCGCACCGGCGCCGGCTGCTGCGCCGACGCCGGCTCCGGCTCCGGCTCCGGCTCCGGCTCCGGCCGCTGTCGCCGGCGGCACTGTCGACGTCGAAGTGCCCGACATCGGCGACTTCGCCGACGTGGGCGTCATCGAGCTGCTCGTCAAGGTGGGCGACACGGTGAAGGTCGAGCAGAGCCTGATCACCGTCGAGAGCGACAAGGCGTCGATGGAGATCCCGTCGTCGCACGCCGGCGTCGTCAAGGCGCTGAAGGTGAAGGTGGGCGATCGCGTGTCCAAGGGCTCGGTCGTCGCCACGATCGAAGCCGCCGGCGGCGCGGCCCCCGCGCCGGCCACCGCGTCGGCCCCGGCGCCCGCGCCCGTCGCCGCGCCGGCCGAGAAGGCCGTGCCCACCGCGGCGCTGGCGCCGCACGAGCCGACGCAGCCGCCGCTGAACCTGCCGCACGCCTCGCCGTCCATCCGCCGCGCGGCGCGCGAGCTGGGCGTGCCGCTGGAGGAGGTGAAGGGCTCCGGCTCGCACGGCCGCATCACCCAGTCCGACCTGGAAGGCTTCGTGAAGTCGGTGATGGCCGGCGCCACGCAGACCAAGGCGCAGGCCGCGAAGGCCCCGGCCGCCGCCGCGGGCGGTGGTTCGCTGCCGGGCCTTCTGCCGTGGCCCAACGTCGACTTCGCCAAGTTCGGCGCGGTCGAGCGCAAGGATCTCTCGCGCATCAAGAAGATCTCGGGCGCGAACCTGCACCGCAACTGGGTGATGATCCCGCACGTCACCAACCACGACGACGCCGACATCACCGAGCTCGAGGCGTTCCGCGTGACGCTGAACAAGGAGTACGAGAAGGCCGGCGTGAAGGTGACGATGCTCGCCTTCCTGATCAAGGCCTGCGTGGCCGCGCTCAAGAAGTTCCCCGAGTTCAACGCCTCGCTGGACGGCGACACGCTGGTCCTGAAGAAGTACTTCCACATCGGCTTCGCGGCGGACACGCCCAACGGGCTGATGGTGCCGGTGATCCGCGACGCCGACCAGAAGGGCATCGTGCAGATCGCCAAGGAGATGAACGAGCTCGCCGCCAAGGCGCGCGACGGCAAGCTGGGCCCGGCCGACATGACCGGCGGCTGCTTCTCGATCAGCTCGCTGGGCGGCATCGGCGGCACCTACTTCACGCCCATCATCAACGCGCCCGAGGTCTCCATCCTGGGCGTGTGCAAGAGCGCGACCAGGCCCGTGTGGGACGGCAAGGCCTTCGTGCCGCGCCTGATCCTGCCGCTGTCGCTGTCGTGGGACCACCGCGTCATCGACGGGGCGTCGGCGGCTCGCTTCAACACCTACCTCGGCCAGGTCCTCGCGGACTTCCGCCGCGTCATGCTGTAAGGATCGGGAACAGACATGGCAACGATCGAAGTCAAGGTTCCCGACATCGGGGATTTCAAGGACGTGGGCGTCATCGAGGTGCTGGTCAAGCCCGGCGACACCATCGCCGCGGAGCAGAGCCTGATCACCGTCGAGAGCGACAAGGCGTCGATGGAGATTCCGTCGTCGTCCGCCGGCGTGGTCAAGGAACTGCGCGTGAAGGTGGGCGACGTCGTCAACATGGGCTCGGTGGTGCTGACGCTGGAGGCGGCCGAAGGCGCCGTCGCCGCGCCGGCCCCCGCTCCCACGCCCGCGAGCGCGTCCCCCGCGCCGGCCCCCGCGCCCGCGGGCCCGGTGCCCGTGGCCTCGACCTACGCCGGCGGCGCCGACGTCGAGTGCGACCTGCTCGTGCTGGGCGGCGGCCCCGGCGGCTACTCGGCCGCGTTCCGCGCCGCCGACCTCGGCATGAAGGTGGTGCTGGTCGAACGCTATGCCACGCTGGGCGGCGTGTGCCTCAACGTGGGCTGCATCCCGTCGAAGGCGCTGCTGCACGTGGCCGCGGTGATGGACGAGGTGAACCACTTCGTCGACCTCGGCGTGTCGTACGGCGCGCCGCAGATCGACATCGCCAAGCTGCGCACGCACAAGGGCAAGGTGGTGGGCAAGCTCACCGGCGGGCTGGCGGCGATGGCCAAGATGCGCAAGGTCACGGTCATTCGCGGCTACGGCAACTTCATCGACCCGTTCCACGTGAAGGTCGACGAGACCAGCGGCGACGCGCAGGAGAAGACCGGCAACGCCAGGACGGTGAAGTTCAAGCAGGCCGTCATCGCGGCGGGCTCGCAGGCCGTGCGCCTGCCGTTCTTCCCGAACGACCCGCGCATCGTCGACTCCACGGGCGCGCTGGAACTGCGCGATTCCCCGAAGCGCATGCTCATCGTGGGCGGCGGCATCATCGGCCTGGAGATGGGCACGGTCTACTCCACGCTGGGCGCGCGCCTGGACGTGGTGGAGATGCTCGACGGCCTGATGCAGGGCGCCGACCGCGACCTGGTCAAGGTCTGGCAGAAGATGAACGCCAGGCGCTTCGACAACATCATGCTCAAGACGAAGACGGTGGGCGCCGAGGCGACCGCCGACGGCATCAAGGTGAAGTTCGAGGGCGAGGCCGGCGCCAGCGAGCAGATGTACGACCTGGTGCTGCAGGCCGTGGGCCGCACGCCCAACGGCAAGAAGATCGGCGCCGACAAGGCCGGCGTGATCGTCGGCGACCGCGGCTTCATCCCGGTGGACGTGCAGATGCGCACCAACGTGCCGCACATCTTCGCGATCGGTGACATCATCGGCCAGCCCATGCTGGCCCACAAGGCGGTGCACGAGGGCCACGTGGCGGCGGAGGTCGCCTCGGGCGACCAGCTCGCGCGCTTCGACGCCCGCGTGATCCCCAGCGTCGCCTACACCGACCCCGAGGTGGCGTGGGTTGGCCTCACCGAGGACCAGGCCAAGGCACAGGGCATCGCGGTCAAGAAGGGCCTGTTCCCGTGGACGGCCTCGGGCCGCGCCATCGCCAACGGCCGCGACGAAGGCCAGACCAAGCTGCTGTTCGACGCCCAGACGCACCGCATCGTGGGCGGCGGCATCGTCGGCATGAACGCGGGCGACATGATCGGCGAGGTGGCGCTGGCCATCGAGATGGGCGCCGACGCCGTGGACATCGGGCGCACGATCCATCCGCACCCGACCTTGGGCGAATCCATCGGCCTGGCGGCCGAGGTGGCGCACGGGAGCTGCACGGACCTGCCGCCGCAGCGCAGGTAGCGCGGAGGCTTCCGCACGCAAGACGAGAGGGCGCCGCGGCGCCCTTTCTTTGGTTCATCGCCGATCCGCGGGGTGCATCGGTTTGCGGTGCGCGCGAAGCTCAGTTGACGGGCTTGGGCGGCAAGGTACCCGGGCCCGCGGCCGTCGGCGGCATCGTCTCCGGATGGATCTCGGGCGCCGACGCGGGCATGCCCGGTGTGCCGGGAATCACGGTGACCGTCTCCTTCAGGTCGCCGCCGCCGGCCACGCTGCCCGACACCGTCGTGTCGACGCCGGCCGCGCGCTTGAGGCAGTCGGCCTTGTCGTCGCCCGACAGCGCCACGCAGCGCTTGCGTTCGTTGGCCGCGATCTGCGCGGAGCTCGGCGATTTCAGGTCGTGCGCGCGCGAGGCCTGCAGCGCGGCGCCGGCTTCCTTCAGGCAGGTCTTCTGGCTTTCGGCGGTCTTGCCGGCCAGGCAATTGGCGCGATCCTGCTGGTAGCGCTGCTCGGCGGGCGTCGGCGCGGGCGCGTTGGCGGAGACCGCGCCCACCGATAAGGTGGAAAACACCACGGCCATGGTCGTGGCGACGGCGATCAGTTCGGGGGGCTTGCGAAACTTCATGTCGGGACTCCTCTGGGGATTCCCGATGGAGCGGCATTCGACGTGCCCGTCGCGCGTTCAGCGCACCGTGCCCTCGGCCACGATCTTCCACTTCGACGCGTCGCGCTCCCAGTACTGGCGCAGCGAGGTCTCGCGGTGCGAGCGCGTCCCGCGCTCGTTGAAGCTGACGACCATGGTCTCCTTGGCGTCCGACCAGGTCATCACGCTGAGGTTGTCGAACGTGACCGGATCGCGCGGCGCGACCGCGGGCGCCGGGATGACGTGGCGCCTGCCGCGGATCATCACGACCGTGGGCTGCGGCGGCGACGACGGCGGTGCCGCCGGCACGTCGGGCGCGGCGCCGGGCGCGTAGAACCCCTGCAGCGCGTCGGCGTCGTCGCGGGTGCGCACGCTCTGCCACTGGTTCACGGCGGCGAGGATCTCGGCGCGGCGCAGGCGGCTCGCGTTGTCGCTCACCCAGTGGATCCGGCGCGTGATGATCACCGGCGTGTCGTGGATGGGCACGGTGTTCATCAGCATCACCAGCTCGTCGTTGGCGAGCGTGACGCAGCCGTCGGAATCCTTGGGCGGGCGCGAATAGGTGCTGAACGGCACGCCGTGCACGTAGATGCCCGAGCCCGTGCGGCCGTGCAGCTGGTCGAGCAGGTTGGGGTAGTTCAGCTGCATGGCGCCGGCGCCGAAGGTCTCGCCCAGCGAGCCCTGGCCCACGCGGTCGGACACGAAGTACACGCCCAGCGGCGTGCGCTGGTCGCCTTCCGTCGACTTGTCGACGCCTTGCTTGCCCACCGACACGTAATGGTCGCTGACCAGCCGCAGGCCCTGGGGGCCGTTCTCGAACAGGTACAGGCGCGAGCGCGTGGTGTCGACGGCGATCGCGTGGTGCGTCAGCCTGGGCAGCATGATGAACTCGGCCGGCACCTGGCCCGCCGGCGGACGTTCCTGCAACGCATGCAGGCGCTGCACGGCCTCGTCGCGCAGCTCGGCGATCTCGGCGACGACGGCCGGGTCGGACGCGGAGGCCGCGCCCGCGGCGCCGAAGCCGGCGATGTTGCCGGTGCGCGCGGCCAGCAGGTCGGCGTAGACGAGCTGCGCCAGGCGGAAGCCGGGCACGTCGCGCGTGAGAGCGGCGGCGGCGTCGAGCGCGACGTCGGTCTGTTGCTGGCCGATGGCGCGGTAGATGCCGATGAGGCGGCTCTCGGGCGAGCCCTTGAACGCGCCGGCGAACGGCGAGCTGGCCGCCACGGCGCCCGGGGCGGCGCCCACCGCCAGCAAAGAGCGCGTGGGCGGCGGCGGCGCGTCGTCGGCCAGCAGGAGGGTGGCGCCCATCATCGCGGCGCGCTGCGCCTGCGGCGTGGCGTGCTGGGACGGGATGCTGTGCAACTCGGAGCTGGCCAACAGTCCGGCTCCGGCCACCACCAGCGAGCCGACCGCCACCGCCGTGCGCGGCCAGCGAGGCCGACGCGGTGCCTTCGCGGACGCGGTGCGTGCGTCGTCTGCTATCGTCATCCGCCCACGGACTCCTGCTTGATCAGCCACTTGCCGGACGGCGAGCGCACCAGGTCGAGGGTCTTGTGCCCGGAGGTGGTCAGCGTATCGGACTCGTACGTCTGCTTGAAGTGCGCCTGGGCCTTGTCGCCGTTGACGCTCACGCGCAGGTCGGAGATCTCCACGGCGATGCGCGTGCGCGGCACGATGCGCGCCTTGCGGTCTTCTTCCCAGGCCTTGTGCGACTTGCCGCCCGAAGCGTAGTCGGGGGTGTAGGCGCCGAGGTAGCCGGCCATGTCGCGATGGCTCCACGACGCGGCCCATGCGTGCACGGCCGCGCTGACGTCGGACATGGCATCGGCGGACGCGACGGCCGGTGCCGGCGTGGGCGCCGCGGCGGGCACGGGGGCCGGCGCGGGCGTGGGCTTGGGCGCAGGGGCCGGTGCGGGCGGTGGCGGCACCGGCGCGGGCTTGGGTGCGGGGGCG
>Ga0210384_10001680_pt1 | contig 29168 bp, 26 predicted proteins | sample IncBWH2MmetaG_FD_160574 | JGI IMG/M metagenome (GOLD analysis project Ga0210384, IMG submission 160574) | Forest soil microbial communities from Barre Woods Harvard Forest LTER site, Petersham, Massachusetts, United States - Inc-BW-H-2-M | ecosystem: Environmental > Terrestrial > Soil >...
ACCGGCGCAGCTCAAACGGGCGGTGGCCTTCTACGAGAGGAAGGCGATCGAGATGTTGACGATCACCACCTAGGAGACTGGCTTCGCGCCAGGTTCTAGGAACATTCGGATGTTCCTAAAACCCGGTGCGAAATCGACCAATAAAAACAATTTGGTGGCCCCAACGGGATTCGAACCCGTGTTTCAGCCTTGAGAGGGCCGTGTCCTAGGCCTCTAGACGATGGGGCCGGCCGACTACCATGTTGCGCGCGCCCGAGACTACACGCTGTCCGGGACGCGAGACGCGAAAAATGGCTGGGGGAGGAGGGCTCGAACCCCCATTACCAGGGCCAGAACCTGGCGTCCTACCATTAGACGATCCCCCAGCAGCGTTGGCCATTGTACGGGCCGCCGCTCTGGAGTGTCAAGGCAGGAAGGGTGCGGAGTTAGCGAGATTACTGCAGGTGGTGCTTCAGCGAGCGGCTCGGCTTGAAGCGGGGCACCCGGCAGGCCGGAATCTTGATGGCCTTGCCGGTGCGCGGGTTGCGGCCGTTGCGCTCGGCTCGGCGGCTGACCAGGAACGTGCCGAAGCCGCCGATGGTGACCCGGCGGCCGCGCTTGAGCGAGTCGAAGACGCCGTCCAGCAGAGCGTTGAGCGCCTTCTCGGCCGAGACCTTGGAGCCGCCCGAGGCCTTGGCCATCGCAGTGACGAGATCCGCCTTGACCATGGCCCTCCTTACTACGCGCGCGCGGCAGCCGAAGTCAAGGGCTCATCAGCGCCACCGCGTGCAACAGGCCCTCCGGCGTGAACGGCCTGGCGAGCATCCGTACGTGTGTGCTCGCGAGAAACCGCGACGCCTCGGGGTCCGGGCGAGCCCCGGTGAGGAACAGGAAGCGGTCGGCCAGTTCGTGGCGTTGCGCGACCGCCGCGTGGTAGAAGTCGGGTCCGTCGAGCTCGGGCATGCGGAGATCGGCGATCACCAGGTCGTAGCGTGTGGTCTTCAAGCGCCCCAGCGCGGCCCGGCCGCCCGCGGCCACCTCCACCCGCCACCCTCGTCCGTCCAGCACGGCCCGCATCGCCTCCACGAGACCCGGATCTCCACCGACCACCAGCAATCCTCGGCCCTTGCCAGCCACCGCCGCTCCGCCCGAGTTCTCCGCCGTCCCAGCGGTCGGCGGCGACACCTCCGCACGCTCGACCATCACGGGCAGCGCCACGGTGAACACGGTGCGGCCGGGAGTGCTCTCCACCGAGAGGCGTCCCCGGTGCTCCTCGACGATGCCGTGGGAGACACTCAGCCCGAGCCCGCTGCCGTCCCCTATCCGCTTGGTCGTGAAGAACGGCTCGAAGATACGCGGGAGCACGTCGGCCTTGATGCCCGGCCCGTTGTCCGTCACCTGCGTGATCGCCCACGTCGTGTCGTCGTCGCGACGCACGCTGGTGGCGATGCGGATGCAGTCGCCGGTCCGCCGCCCGCCCACCCCGCTGCCCAGGATGGCCTGCTCGGCGTTGAGGATCAGGTTGAGGAACAGCTGCTGGATCTGGTGCACGTCGCCCCGCACGGCCGGCACGTCGGCGCCGAGGTCCAGCTCCACGCGGATGCTGGAGAGGGCGAGCTGGGACTCGCGCAGGCGCAGGATCTGATTGATGACCTCGCGCAGGTCCGCCGAACGATGCTCGGGCTTCCGTTGCCGCGAGAAGAGCAGCAGGCTCTGAACGATCTTCGCCATGCGGGCACCCTGCGCGATGATCAGCTCGATGGGCCGGCGCGCGTTCTCGGGCACACCGCGGGAGAGCAGGAGCTGGCCGTAGCCGATCACCACCGACAGCGGGTTGTTCAGCTCGTGGGCCACGCCGGAGACGAGCTGGCCGACCGCCGAGAGCTTGGCGGCCTGGACGAGCTGGACCTGGGTCTCCTGCAGCTCGTGCAGCCGGTGCCGCGCCTCCTCGTAGAGCCGGGCGTTCTCCGCGAACAGGCGCGCGTTGCGAATGGCCACCGCCGCCTGCGCCGCGAAGGTGGTGAGCAGTGCGCGGTCGTCGCTCTGGAGCAGCCGCCCGCGCTGGAGGTCCAGGGTGAGCACCCCGAACAGGTCGGGACCCGCGGCCACCGGCACCCCCGCGAAGGCCACCAGATCCCGGCTGAGCGCCCACTGCGCGGCCATGATGCGCGCGTCCGCCGCGATGTCTTCGACGAAGAGCGGCTCGCGGTGGCGCGCGATCCAGCCGGTGCCGCCCTGGTCCAGGGTGAGCGAGGACGGCAGCTCCATGGCGCCGATGGACGGATCGGCGGTCCAGGCCCGGCGGGTGAGCACGCCGGCCGCGTGATCCACCTCCCACATCACCACGTTGTGGGCGCCGGTCAGCGAGGCCAGCGCGTCGGTGATCTGCTGCAGGAGGCGGGTCGGGTCGAGCTGCTGCGACAGCGAGACGCTGACCTCGGCGAGGGCCTGCAGCCGGAGCCGACCCGTCTCCGATTCCGTGTGAGCGGCGAGTAGAGATCGAAGTGTCCAGCGCATCGCTTCGAGCGCCCGGCCACCCGGCGCTCGGTCAGTATAGCCCACCTGACGTACAATGCCGCCTTCGCAGAAGGCCGATCCGGTGTGATCTGATGTGATCTAACCTCGCGGAAACTCGTACGGGCGAGGTCCGGCCGGTCACGCCCGATCATGCTGGATCACGGCAGGTTGGTAGCAACGTGGTAGCACACTCGCGGTGGCTGGGCGCGGCTACCCGTCGCGCCTGGACCGTACGTGCATGGAGTGGTCAGGCGCCTCCACTTGTCCACGGTGCCGCCTTCGTCTAGCCTGTCGGCGATCGCCGCACCGCGAGAGGGGGGAGAGACCGATGCGTCGGCGCACAAAGCCCGCGAAGCCTGAGGTCGAAGCCAAGCCTCCCGTCGCACGTAAGTTGCCGAAGAGCGAGGGCTCTAGGGTCCGCGAAATGGAGAGGCGTCTGGCGGAGAAAGATCGCGCGTTGGTCGAGGCGCTGGAGCAGCAGACGGCGACCAGCGAGATCCTGCGCGCGATCAGCAGCTCGCCGACCGATCTACAGCCCGTGCTCGACACGGTGGTCAGGAGCGCCGCGCGGTTCTGCGGGGCGGAGGACGCCTGCATCTTCCGTCTCTACGGAGACCAGTTGCGCGCCGATGCCCACCATGGGCCGGTTGCCCGGCCCGATGGTCTCTTGCTTCCGGTGGGGCGGGAGACCGTGGGAGGGCGCACCGTGCTCGAGCGGCGCCCGATCCACGTAGCGGACCTCCAGAAGGAGACTTCGGAGTTTCCCGAGGCCACCGCGAACGCTCGCCGCCTGGGCTTCCGCACGATCCTGAGCGTGCCCCTTGTCCGCGAGGGCGTCGCGATCGGCGCCATCCAGCTCCGGCGGGCCGAGGTGAGTCCGTTCACGGACAAGCAGATCACCCTGCTGCAGAGCTTTGCCGACCAGGCCGTGATCGCCATCGAGAACGTGCGGTTGTTCAAGGAGTTGGAGGAGCGCAACCGCGACCTCACCGAGGCGCTGGAGCAGCAGACGGCGACGAGCGAGATACTGCGCGTGATTTCTCACTCCCCGACGGATGTCCAGCCCGTGCTCGATGCCGTCGCAGAGAGCGCCGCACGGCTGTGCGGCGCCGTTGATGCGATCATCCAGAGGGTGGACGGGGACCAGATTTACCGCGTGGCGCATTTCGGCGCCATCACGTCAGTGAGCGACGTCCGTCCGGTGACGTGGGCCACGCCGTCCGGCCGCGCCATCATGGAGCATCGGACGATCCACGTCGACGACATCCTCGACGAGTTCGCCCGCGGCAGCTATCTCGAGGCACGTGCGCTGCAACAGGGCAGCGGCTTCCGCACCGTGCTCGTCGTCCCACTCATGCGCGAGGACGCCGTCATCGGCATCATCACGATCCGGCGGCTCGAGATGCGCCCGTTCACTGGGAAGCAGATGGCGCTGCTGGAGACCTTCGCCGACCAGGCGGTTATCGCCATCGAGAACGTGCGCCTGTTCAAGGAGCTAGAGGCGCGCAACCGAGACCTCACGGAGGCGCTGGAGCAGCAGACTGCCACCGCCGAGGTCCTCAAAGTGATCAGCCGATCGACCTTTGACCTGCAGCCAGTTCTCGAAACCCTCGTCGAGAATGCGACGCGACTCTGCGACGCAGAAAGTGGGCTCATCTGGAGGTTTGACGGCGAGGTCTTTCGGGCGGCGGCCGCCTACGGAGTCTCGGCGGAACTTAAGGATTTCTGGGAGCGAACCCCGATCCGGCCGGGGCGAGGATCCGTCACGGGGCGCGCCGCGCTCGAGTGCCGGACGGTTCAGATCCCCGATGTCCTGGCGGACCCCGAGTATCAATTGACGGAATCCCAGAAGGCGGTCGGCTACCGGACTCTCGTGGGAGTCCCCATGCTCAGGGAGGGTGTCCTCACAGGAGTCTTCGGACTCCAGAGATATGAGGTCAGACCCTTCACGGACAAGCACCTCGAGCTGGTGACGACCTTCGCCGACCAGGCGGTCATCGCCATCGAGAACGTGCGCCTGTTCAAAGAGCTGGAAGCGCGCAACGCCGACCTGACCGAGGCGCTGGAGCAGCAGACGGCGACGGCCGAGATCTTGCGGGTGATCAGCAGTTCCCCGACCGACGTCCAGCCGGTCTTCGACACGATCGTCAGAAGCGCCGTGAGGTTGTGCAACGGACTGTTCTGCTCGCTCCTTCAGTTCGACGGCGAACTGATCTACAACGTCGCCCAGCACAACTACACTCCCGAAGCCCTCGAGGAGGTGCACCGCATATATCCGACGCGCCCAACCCGCGCCCTGCCGTCCGGCCGGGCAATCCTCGAGCGCGCAGTGGTCCACATACCCGACGTCGAGGTCGATCCGGACTTCCAGAATGGATCCCTTTCCCGCGCGATCGGTTGGCGAAGCGGCCTGTTCGTACCAATGCTGCGGAAGGGCGCTGCCATTGGCGCCATCGCCGTGACGCGCGCCGCGCGGGGACCGTTCTCAGACAACGAGATCGAGCTCCTGAAGACCTTTGCCGACCAGGCCGTCATCGCCGTCGAAAATGTGCGCTTGTTCAAAGAGCTGCAGGCCCGAACGGCCGAGCTGACCCGGTCGGTTGGGGAGCTGACCGCACTGGGCGAAGTCAGTCAGGCCCTGAGCTCGACGCTCGATCTCGAGGCAGTGCTGAATACGATTGTTTCCCGCGCCAGCCAGCTCGCCGGCGCCGCCGGCTGCTCGATCTACGAGTACGACGAGGCGGCCGAACAGTTCGAGCTGCGCGCAACACACAACTCCGACGCGGAGTTCGTCGAGGCCCTCCGGGCCGCGTCCCTTCGGAAAGGCGAAGGGGTGATGGGACGGGCGGCCGAGATGCGCGAGCCCATCCAGATCCCCGACATCGCCCAGCCCGGAGCCTACCAGAGCAGCGTCCGAGACATCCTCCTCCGTTTCGGCTACCGCGCGCTCCTCTCCGTCCCGCTGCTCCGCGAGGATCAGATCATCGGCAGCCTGTCCTTCAACCGGAAGGCGCCCGGCGAGTTTCCGTCGGAGGTCGTGGACGTCCTGAAGACGTTCGCCACCCAGTCCGCCTTGGCCATCCAGAACGCCCGGCTCTTCCGCGAGATCGCGGACAAGAGCCGCCAGCTCGAAGTGGCAAGCCAGCACAAGTCCGAGTTCCTCGCCAACATGTCTCATGAGCTGCGGACGCCTCTGAACGCCATCCTGGGCTTCTCCGAGGTCCTGGCCCAGGGCATGTTCGGGGAGGTCAATGAAAAACAGACCGAGTACCTCCATGACATCCTCGAGTCCGGGCGGCATCTGCTCTCCCTCATCAACGACATCCTCGACCTGTCGAAGATCGAGGCCGGCCGGATGGAGCTCGAGGTGAGCGAGTTCGATCTACCTCAAGCGATTCAGAATGCGCTGACGCTGATCCGCGAGCGGGCCCTGCGCCGCGGGATCGCCCTTCACCACGTCATCGACGACCGGGTTGCGGGCATTCGAGCGGATGAACGCAAGGTCAAGCAGGTCCTGTTGAACCTCCTGTCGAATGCGATCAAGTTCACGCCCGAAGGGGGGCGGGTCGACGTCGGCGCCCGTCTCCACGACGATGTGGCGGAAGTGTCAGTCACGGACACCGGCATTGGCATCGCGCCGACGGATCAGGACAAGGTGTTCGAGGAGTTCCGTCAGGTGGGCACGGCGGACAAGAAGGCGGAGGGGACCGGCCTCGGGCTGACCCTCTCCCGGAAATTCATCGAACTCCACGGCGGCAAGATTTGGGTGCAGAGCGAGGTCGGCCGCGGCTCGACGTTCACCTTCACACTTCCGGTGAGCCCATGGCTGGCGAGCTGATCCTGATCGTCGAGGACAACGACAAGAACCGAAAGCTCGTCCGGGATGTGTTGACCTTCAAGGGCTACTCCACCATCGAGGCCGAGACGGGAGAAGCCGGCGTCCGCCTCGCCCAAGAGCGACGCCCGAATCTGGTTCTGATGGACATCCGCCTCCCCGGCATCGACGGGCTGGAGGCGCTCAGGCAGCTCCGCGCGGAGCCGACAACTCGGGACATTCCCGTCATGGCCCTGACCGCGTCGGTGATGAGCGAGGACCGGCAGAGGATTGTGGGCGCAGGGTTCGACGGGTACCAGAGCAAGCCCATCAACGTGACCGACTTTGTCGCCGCCGTCACGCAGCTCCTTGCAAGACCGCCAAAGCCCTCGTGCTGACGATCCCGCAATCGATCCTGTCGCGACCGGATCAGGTCATCGAGTAGGCGCACCCCGACCCGTGGCCCCCTGTCGCATAACGCGCGGTTAGCAGCCAGCGGGAAACGCCGAGTTCTTTAGCTACTTCTGTGAGGGTGTTACCGTCCTGCTACCGCAAAGCCGCCCGGCGGCCAAGATGAGTTCGGTCGCGGCAGGACGAAGACGCATACCGACCGAGCACGGGGACCCGGAAATTCGGATCCGGCAACTTGATGCCGTGCCCATCGAGAAGACCGACACCGACACCATCCCAGATCCTGGCCTTGCCCGGCCCCGTGCCAGCGCCCAAGGGACGTCCCCCTCTCTTAGTTCGACCGCCCCGAGTCGGCGACTAGAAAAGGCCGCGCCCGGGGCCCCCACTACTCGCCGAAGAGCCTGCGCCCCACGTATGCCTCCCTCAGATCTCGGAGGGCGCCAACGTGGTCTACGTGTCGCGCCAGCTCGGGCACAGCTCGGTGGCGGTGACCGAAAAGCACTACACTCGGTGGATGCCCCAGGCAGTGCCGGCGGTGCACCAGCTCGACGACGCCGCGGAGGGAAGTGGTAGCAAGCCGGCCGGATTCGGTAACATCGCGGGGCGTAAGTAATCGGAAAGCTAAGCGGAGTGGCGAATCTGTCCTATAATGCCGCCATGCCGCGGGCTGGTTTCTTCGATATTTCCTTCGTGGTCCTCTCCTCTCTGGCGATCGGGTTCGCGGTCGTCGCGTACTTGAAGGACCCGAGCCTGCCCGCGGTAGGCGCGCGCACCGGCCTCTCGCTGCTCTGGTTCATCCTTCCGCGCCTCGTGCCCGCGCTCATCCTCGCCGGGATGATCCAGGTGGTGATCCCGCAGGAGACGGTGGCGCGCTACTTCGGCCAGCAGTCCGGCTTCAGCGCCATCGCGATGGCGAGCGCGGCCGGCGTGGTCACGCCGGGCGGTCCCATGGTGAGCGTACCGCTGCTGGTGGTGCTCTCCAACTCGGGGATGGCGCTCGGCCCGCTCGTGGCCTACATGACCGCCTGGTCGCTCTTCGGCATCCAGCGCATCATCGCCTGGGAAGCGCCCCTCATGGGCTGGCGCTTCGTGGCGGTGCGCACGGTCTCGAGCTTCGCGTTTCCGATCCTCGCCGGCTGGCTCGTGAAGCTCTACTTCCACGAGTAGCGGCGCCCGTCGGCCATGGCCTTCGCCGACCTCCGCGAGTTCATCGCCCACCTCGAGAAGCAGGGCTGGCTCAAGCGCGTGAGCGCGCCAGTGTCGCGTGATCTGGAGATCGCCGAGATCACCGACCGCGTGTCCAAGAGCGTGGGCGGGCGCAACGTGGCCCTGCTCTTCGACAACGTCCAGGGCTCCGACATGCCGGTGCTGATCAACGCCTTCGGCTCGTCCGAGCGCATGGCCGCCGCCCTCGGGGTCGGCCGGCTCGACGAGCTGTCGGCGCGGGTGGCGAAGCTACTCGACCTCCGCATGCCCGGCTCCGTGTTCGACAAGCTCCGCAAGCTGGGCGCCCTCTTCGACCTGGCCAAGGCCGGTCCCAAGCGCGTGCGCTCGGCGCCCTGCCAGGAGGTGGTCGAGACCGAGCGCCCGTCCCTGGCCACCCTGCCGGTGCTGCGCTGCTGGCCGAGCGACGGCGGCCGCTACATCACTCTGCCCCTCGTGTTCACCCACGACCCCAACACCGGGGCGCGCAACGTCGGGATGTACCGCCTGCAGGTCTACGACGACCAGACGCTCGGCATGCACTGGCAGATCCACAAGGGCTCGGCCGAGCACCAGCGGCTGGCGGCGGAGCGGCGGCAACCGATGGAGGTGGCGATCGCCCTGGGCGGCGACCCGTGCGCGATCTACTCGGGCTCGGCCCCGCTGCCGCCCGGCGTCGACGAGATGGTCTTCGCGGGCTGGCTGCGCGGGGCGGGCGTGCCGATGGTGCCCTGCAAGACCATACACTGCGACGTGCCGGCCGAGGCCGAGATCGTCCTGGAGGGCTGGGTGGATCCCGCGGAGCAGCGGCTCGAGGGTCCGTTCGGCGATCACACCGGCTACTACTCGCTGGCCCGCGGCTATCCCGTCTTCCACCTCAAGGCGATCACACGTCGCAAGAGCCCGATCTACCCGACCACCATCGTGGGCCGCCCGCCCCAGGAAGACTACTGGCTGGGCAAGGCCACCGAGCGCATCTTCCTGCCCATCATCCGGATGATGCTGCCCGAGGTGGTGGACATGAACATGCCGGCCGAGGGAGTCTTCCACAACCTGGTCATCGTCTCGATCAAGAAGCGCTACCCCGGCCACGCCCGAAAGGTCATGTACGCGCTCTGGGGGCTCGGCCTCATGATGCTGGCGAAGAACATCGTGGTGGTCTCCGACCACGTGAACGTCCACGACCTCTCCGAGGTCGCCTGGCGGGCGACCGGCAACATCGATCCCAAGCGCGACCTGGTCATCGTGGACGGACCGATGGACGATCTCGATCACGCGGCGATCCGACACCGCTTCGGCGGCAAGCTCGGTGTGGACGCCACCGAGAAGACCGAGGCCGACGGCATCGGGCAGCCCTGGCCGGAAGAGATCGTGATGAGCGAGGACATCCGCGCCCTCGTCACGCGCCGCTGGGCCGAGTACGGCCTGTAGACGGTTGGCCGACACCGTGACCGCCGTTCGGCACTTCCTCGATGCGATCAAGTTCGAGCACACCGTCTTCGCGCTGCCCTTCGCCTACGTGGCCATGGTGCTGGCCGCCAACGGCTGGCCGGGCTGGCACACCGTGATCTGGGTGACGCTCGCCATGGCGGGCGCACGCACCCTGGCGATGAGCGTCAACCGGCTGGCCGATCGCTTCATCGACGCGGCCAACCCGCGGACCGCGAAGCGCCATCTGCCCACCGGCCTGCTGAAGCCGGCGCAGGTGACGGCGGCCGCGGTGCTCTCGGGCGGACTGCTCCTGCTCTCGGCCTGGATGCTGAACCCGCTCTGCCTGGTGCTCTCGCCGCTGGCCGTGCTCTTCCTGGTCGGCTACTCCTACACCAAGCGCTTCACCTGGCTGTCCCACTGGATCCTCGGCTTCACCGACGGCATCGCCGCGGCGGGCGGGTGGATCGCGGTTCGGGGCGGCTTCGATCCGCCGGTTTACATCCTCTGGTTCGCACTCACGGTGTGGATCGCCGGCTTCGATCTCATCTACGCCTGCCAGGACGTGGAGTTCGATCGCCGCCACGGCCTGCACTCGGTGCCGGCCCGGTTCGGCATCCCCGCCGCGCTCACCGTCGCGCGGCTCTGCCACCTGCTCACCATCGCCGCGTTCGCGCTGCTCGGCTGGGCGATGGGGCTCGGCCTGCTCTTCTGGCTCGGGGTGCTGGTGGTCGCGGGCCTGCTGGTCTACGAGCACTCGCTGGTCTCCCCGGGCGATCTCTCCAGGCTCGACGTCGCGTTCTTCAACGTCAACGGCTACATCGCGGTGATCCTCTTCCTCTCGGTGCTGGGGGGGCGGCTGGCGTGACCGACACCCTGGACGGCGTCGAGAAGGCCCGCTTCGTCAGCGCGATGTTCTCGCGCATCGCGCGGCGCTACGACCTGATGAACAGCCTCATGACGCTCGGCATGCACCACGCCTGGCGGCGCATGGCCGCGCGCCAGACCATCGCCTCCCCCGACGGCCCCGCGCTCGATCTGGCCACCGGCACCGGCGACCTGGCGCTCGAGCTGGCCGAGGTGCATCCGCACCGCGCGGTGATCGCGGCCGACTTCTCGATGGGCATGCTGGCGATCGCGCGTACGAAGCTGCGTGCGCTCGAGCAGCCGAAGCGCATCCGGCTCATGGCGGCCGACGCGCTCGCGCTCCCTTTCGAGACGCGCACCTTCGCGTGCGTGACCAGCGCGTTCCTGCTCCGGAACCTGGCAGATCTGGAGCAGGGGCTGCGAGAGATGCGGCGGGTGAGCCGGCCCGGCGGGCGGGTGGTGGCGCTCGAGATCACCCAGATGAGCACGCCGGGCTTCACCGCCCTGTTCCGCTTCTACTTCCACCGCGTCGTGCCCTGGGTGGGCCAGCTGGTGGGCGGTGATCGCGAGGCCTATACCTACCTGCCGCAGTCGGTGGACCACTTCGTGACGCCGACGGAGCTGGCGAGGCTGATGGAAAAGGTCGGGCTGCGGGGCGTGACCTACCGGCGGCTCGGGCTCGGCACCGTCACCGTGCACACCGGCATCGCCTGAACGTCTACCACTCGGGGCTCGAGTACTCCTCCCACACGCGACGCACCACTCGGATCTGCTCGGCGCGGCCATCCTTGTGCTCGAGCGTGACGATGTCGCCCGCGTTCAGGCGCTCGAGGTCGCGGCTGGTGCCCTCGTCGGTGACCACCAGGGCCTCGCCACAGCTGAAGTCGGTGCACACCTCAGCCTCGCCCCGTACGCGGAGCGTCCCCGCGGCCTTGTCCACCGACACGACGTGGAAGCGGTTGTGCTTGAGGGAATCGGTCAGGCTGTATGCCATGGCTGTCTCTCCTTTCCGATCGGTACCTCTTATAGCAAGGAGCCCGGCGTGTCGGCAAGTGCAGAAGGGGCCCGACGGACCATGCTAGTATTTTCGGTAACTTATGGAGCCCACATGACGTCGGCCGCGACTGCCGGCCGCATCGCGGAGATCTTCCACTCGATACAGGGCGAGGGCGCCACCGCCGGCCTACCCGCCGTCTTCGTGCGGCTGCAGGGCTGCTCGGTCGGCTGCGGCTGGTGCGATACGAAGTACTCCTGGGATCCCACGGCCGGGCGCGCGGTGACGCTCGACGCGGTGCTTTCGGAGGTGGCGGCGTTCCCCTGTCGACGCGTGGTCGTCACCGGCGGCGAGCCGCTCGAATCGCCCCTCTTCGTGTCACTCGCGGACGCGCTGGGAGCGCGAGGCTATGCGGTCGAGGTCGAGACCTCGGGCACCCTCGAGCCGCCGGCCGCGGCCGACCGCGCCATCCAGTGGAACGTCTCGGTCAAGCTCGCCGGCTCCGGCGTCGCGGAGAGCCGGCGGATCAATCCGGCCGCGATCCGCGCCTTCCTCGCGCGCGAGGCCTGGTGGAAGTTCGTGGTCAGCGAGCCCGGTGAGGTCGGCGAGGTGCTCCGGCTCGCGGAGCGCTTCGGCCTGCCGCGTGAGCGCGTGCTGCTCCAGCCCGAGGGCCTCCGCGCGGACGAGCTCGGCGCGCGGGCAGCCTGGATCGTGGAGGCGTGCAAAGCTCACGGCTTCCGGTTCTCGCCGCGGCTGCACGTGCTGATCTGGGGGGCCCGGCGAGGCGTCTGATGGACCGTCCCCGCGCGGTGGTCCTGCTCTCGGGCGGTCTCGACTCCACCACCGCTTGCGCGGTGGCGCGCACCGAGGGCTTCGAGTGCCACGCGCTCTCGTTCGACTACGGCCAGCGGCACGATCGGGAGCTCGAGGCCGCCCGGCGGGTGGCGACCGCCCTCGGCGTCAAGGAGCACCTGGTGCTGCGTCTCGACCTGCGGGCGATCGGCGGCTCGGCTCTCACCGCGGACATCCCGGTGCCCAAGGGCCGGAGCCTCGAAGCCGGGGGCGGAGGCATCCCCGTCACCTACGTTCCGGCGCGGAACACCATCTTCCTGAGCCACGCGCTAGCCTGGGCCGAGGTGCTCGAGTCACAGGACATCTTCGTCGGGGTAAATGCGCTCGACTACAGCGGCTATCCCGATTGCCGGCCGGAGTACATCGAGGCCTTCGAGCGCATGGCAAACCTCGCCACCAAGGCCGGCGTCGAGGGACGGAGCCGGCTCCGGATCCACGCACCGCTCATCCACTTGAGCAAGGCGCAGATCATCCGCCGCGGGATCGAGCTCGGCGTGGACTTCGCCCTCACCTGGTCTTGCTACGAGCCCCAGCCCGACGGCCGCGCCTGCGGGCTCTGCGATTCCTGCCTGCTACGGCACAAGGGCTTCGCCGAGGCCGGCCTGCGCGATCCCGTGCCCGCCGTGCGCTGAGCGGGGCCCGTGTCCGACTCCTCCGACGCGCCCGACGTCCTGGGGGGCTTCCCCCGCGAGCGCACGTGGCTCTTGCCGGCGCTCCACGCTCTGCAGCACCGCGACCGCTGGCTCTCGCCCGAGATGCTCGCCGCCGCGGCCGATCATCTGCGCGTGCCGCGCAGCGAGGTCTACGGGGTGGCGACTCATTACCCGGAGTTCAGGCTCGCGAGCCCGGGCCGGCGGGTGGTGCGCGTGTGCGTGGGGCTCTCGTGTCGAGCCCGCGGCGCGCTGGACGTGCTGGCCGACTGCGAGCGCCGGCTCGGCATCGCCGTGGGCGCCACCACCGCAGACGGGGCAGTCACGCTGGAGCGGCTCGACTGCGCCTTCGACTGCGCGATGGCGCCGGTCGTGGAGGTGGAGGGCGCGCACCACGGGCGCGTGGAGGTCAGGGCGGTGGGCGCGCTGCTGGACGCAGCTCCCGCGCCGCCCCCTCATCCTGCTCTCTCCCCTCGCGGGGAAGAGGGCGATCACGGTTCGCGCGCCGGGGATGGCACCCAAGTAACCAGCCTCATCGTGGGCACGGGCACCTGCGGGCTCTCGGTCGGCGCGGGCGACACGTTCCATGCGCTCCGCGACGAGGCGGCTCGGCGCGGCCTCGCGCTGCGCATCGTCGCCGGCGGGTGCAACGGCATGTGCTGGGCCGCGCCGGTGGTCACGCTGGAGCGCGGCACCGCGGTGCCGCGGGTCATCGCCCGCGTCGGCGCCACGCAGGCCGCGGCCCTTCTCGACGCCGTCGCCGCCGACGCCGTGGTCGAGGGCCCCGACGTCACCGCATTCCTGGCCGGTCAGCGGCGCGAGCTCATGAGCCGCTGCGGCCTCACCGACCCCGACGACATCGCCGACGCCATCCGCCGCGGCTCGTACGAGATCTTCAAGCGCGCGCTGGCCGAGGCGCGCCCCGAGCGCCTCATCGAGACCGTCAAGCGCGCCGGGCTGCGGGGCCGCGGGGGAGCCTATTTCCAGGCGGCGCTCAAGTGGGAGGGCGCGCGCCGCGCATCCGGACCGATCAAGCACCTGATCGTGAACGGCGAGGAGGGCGAGCCCGGGATCTTCAAGGATCGCCACCTCATGGAGGGCGATCCACACCGCCTGCTCGAGGGCACCCTCCTCGCGGCCTACGCCGCGGACGTCTCGCGCGTCATCCTGTACGTCCACGGCGAAGCCGGGCTGGCGGCCCGGCGCATCGAGCGCGCCCTCGGGCAGGCGCGCGGCGCAGGGCTGGTGGGCGAGCGCGTGCTCGGTAGCGGCTTCTCGGTGCGCGTCGAGATCCGGCGCGGCGCCGGCGGCTTCGTGCTCGGCGAGGAGACGGCGCTGATGGAGTCGCTCGAGGGCCGACGCGCCATGCCGCGGCCCAAGCCGCCTTTTCCGACCGAGGCCGGTCTCTGGGGCACGCCCACCGTCATCAACAACGTCGAGACCCTGTTCACCGTCCCCCTCATCCTGGACCGGGGCGCCGAGTGGTGGACCGGGCTCGGTCACGGGCACGGCACCAAGGTCTTCGGCATTTCCGGCCACGTGGCGCGCCCGGGCGTGGTCGAGGCCGAGCTGGGGTTGACGCTACGCGATCTGCTCGAGCGAATCGGCGGGGGCGCGCCGGATGCCCGGCCGCTCACCGCGATCGCGCTGGGCGGGCCCTCCGGCATCCTGGTGCATCCGCGCCGGCTCGACGAGCCGCTGCTGCCCGGGGGCAATCCCAATCCCGGCACCGGCGGCATCGCGGCGCTCCACCCGGGTGTCGCGGTGGCGGATGCGGTGCGTGTGCTCCTCGACTTCAACACCCGCGAGTCCTGCGGCAAGTGCACGCCGTGCCGCGAGGGCACCGCGCGGCTGCGCGACATGCTGGATGGGGGCGCGCCGCTCGCCCAGCGAGCCGTCGCGGACCTGGCCGAGGTGGTGCGCGTGGCCTCGCTCTGCGGGCTCGGCCAGGCTGCGCCGCTGTCGATCCTGTCGGCGCTGGCCGAGTTCCCGGGCGAAGTGTAGCGCCGCGTTGACCGCTACGTGGCCACGGCCCTGGGAGCGGGGCCGGTGTAATCGGCGCGGGGACGGATCAGTCGGTTGTCGGCGTACTGCTCCATGATGTGCCCACACCAGCCGGCCACACGACCCACCGCGAAGATGGAGGTGCAGAAGTCCGGCGGGATACCGAGCGCGTCGTAGACCACCGCCGAGAAGAAGTCCACGTTCACCGGCAGGCTGGTGCGTGCCTTCATCGCGTCGTAGAGCCGCTCGGCCACCTCGAACAGCTTGCCGCGTCCAGTCGCCTCGGCCATGGATTTGGCCATGCCGCGCAGCACCCGCGCCCGCGCGTCGTCCACCTTGTAGACGCGGTGCCCGAAACCGGGCATGCGTGCCTTCGGGTTGGCCCGATCGTGCTTGGAGAGCGCGGCGCGCGCGCCGAGCCGCGACTCCACGAACGCCTCCGCCCGCTCCGGCTCGCCGATCTCGAGCAGCATCGCCAGCACGTCCTCGTTGGCTCCCCCGTGCCGTGGGCCCTTGAGCGTGGAGATGGCGGCCACGACCGCCGAGTGCAGATCCGCCACCGTGGCGACGGCCACGCGGGCCGCGAACGTGGAAGCGTTGAACTCGTGGTCGGCGTGCAAGGTCAGGATCACGTCGAGGACGCGCGCCACCTCCGGCGAGGGCTCACGGCCGTCGAGCATCGCGAGAAAGTTCGTGGCGTGCGACCCGTCGGGCCGGGCGGCCACCGGCTCGCGCCCGGTGCGGATCCGCTGCCAGGCCGCGACCGTGGCCGGCACCAGATTCATGAGGCGATAGGCCTTGCGCAGGTTCGCCTCGGGCTCGTTGGAGCGCACGTCCAGGTCGGAGGCCGCGGCCAGCGAGACTGCGGTGCGGAGGGCGTCCAGCGGATGGCACTCACGCGGCAGCCGACGGAGCAGCTCCAGCACCGGCACGGGAAGCGGCCGCGTCTCGGCAAGCCGGGCCCTGAAGGCCGTGCGCTCTGAGCGCGACGGCAGCTCGCCGAACCAGAGCAGGTGGGTGGCATCTTCGAAGGTCGCGGCCGAGGCCAGGTCCGCGATCTCGTAGCCGCGGTAGTAGAGCCGGCCCGCCTCCCCGTCCACCCGGCAGATCGCCGACCGCGCGGCGATCACATCCTCGAGCCCGTCCTTGTATGCCGTCGCCATGGCAGTGTCCTCCCGTGTTGATTATACTTGATTTACATTGATTCAACAAGACGTAGGTAGATATGGCCGGTCGAGGACGCCGCGAGCCTGCTAGCATGGGGCCCATGGTCGTGCTGGATGGTGAGGAGTACCTGGCCGGGGACGAGGCGGCAGCGCTACTGGGGGTGAAGCGCGAGACCCTCTACGCCTACGTGAGCCGCGGGATGCTGAAGAGTTACCGCCAGGGCATCAAGCGGCAGCGCCTCTATCGACGCGCGGAAGTGGAGGATCTGGTCCGCTTGGCGCCGTCCTCAGGGGACGGTGATCCCGGCGCGCGCAGTGGCCGGCCCATCGAGGTTCCGCTGGCTGAATCTTGGATCAGGGAGTAATTCGACGTCCCGCTCACGGCAAGATCCGTAAGTGGCCGCCGATATGGTATAATCCATTCTTGGTCACAGCGCTGAGACCTCACACGTTCGCGCCGCTCCTAAGGGCTGGGCTGAGACAGCGGCGGAAGGACTAGGCACATATGGCGATCAGTCCCAAGATGCTGGCCGTTTTGCAGAAGGTGGACGCCGCGCGCGCCGAGCACTTCGCTGGCCTCCGGGCAAGCGCGGCGCGCGACGCAGAGCAGGCGCGAGCGCAGAAAGCAGCGAAGAAGGCGCAGGCCGCGAAGAAGCCCCCGATCAAGAAGGCACCGCGCCGCGCTAAGTAGTACCAGCACGCCGCTGGTCTGATTTACCTGCCAGTGCTTCTCTGCTATGTTCCTGTGTCCTCCCCACGGCGGGGAGATGATCGGCAGGTGAGCATCAACACGGCGCTGCTGTTGATCGACATGCAGATCGGTCTTGTCGACGGAGCCTACGAGGCGGACGCGGTCCTTTGACCGAATAGCCGACCTCATCGGCTGAACTGTGTCGACACGACGTGCCGTCGGGCCCTCAGCCTCGGATTGAACGTGACGTTGGTGAGTGACGCTCACACAACCACAAGCTGGCACACCCGAGCCACCACGTCATCGTTCGGCCAAGCCGCACCGTGACCTTCATGACGGGCCGCTCGGAGAATCGGGCACTTCCATCTGACCAGGTCAGGTCCCCGGATCAGGAAGTAGGCCCGGGCTCGCCGGCCTGGAAGGCGGCCAGCGACTCCCGAAGCAGGCTCGCGTCCGGATCCCGACGGTCCACGATCCGCCCGAAGCGCGCCCCACAGGGGCACTTGACCACGATCCGGATGTCGCCCGCCTCGGTGGAGTCCGACGCCCCGCGCAGGATCCCGCAGTCGCGATGCACCCGTACGAAACCCCGCAGCTCGGCGTACACGCTCATGGGCTCGCTAGGGTAACAAACCTCGGGGCCGTCGTCGCTCCCCCCCGTGTAGAATGGGGGCGCATTCGGGACTGATGAGGTTCCGATGACCACCGCGACCGTACACGTCTCCGTCGACGACGCCGTCGTAGAGATGCCCGAAGGCGCCACGGTACTCGAGGCCGTGAATCGCCTGGGCATCGCGCTGCCCCAGCTCTGCAAGGATCCCGATCGCGCCGCTCTCGGCGCGTGCCGCACCTGCCTCGTCCACGTCGAGGGCCAACGGGGCCTGCCGGCGGCGTGTCACCTACCCGCGCGCGACGGGATGGTGGTGAGCACCCGCCACCCCGACGCGGTGCGCGTGCGCGCGGCGGTGCTCGATCTCACGCTCTCGATGCTCACGCCCGGCGCGGGGCGCGGCGACTTCCAGCAGCTCGGCGCGGCCGCGGCGCGCCACGGGCTGCCCGGGTCGGCATACCCGGCTCATCAGCGCTTCGACGTCGACGCTTCCAAGTCCTTCTTCGTGCTGGACCGCGAGGCCTGCATCCTGTGCGGCCGGTGCACCGTCGCCTGTGGCGATGTGCAGCGCATCGGGGCCATCTCGCTGATCGGACGCGGACACGAGGCCCGCGTCGGCGTCGCCGGCGATGCGGCCCTGTCCGCTTCGGTGTGCACGTCGTGCGGTCAGTGCGTGGCCACCTGCCCCACCGGCGCACTCCGCCCCAAGGAGGCGCCGCTGCCCATCGTGCGGGAGGTCGAGACCACCTGCCCGTACTGCGGCGTGGGCTGCGGCATCACACTGCGGGTGCGGGCGGATGGCCGGCTCGCCACCATGGCCGACGACGTGCCCGCCAATGCCTCGAGCGGAGGCACGCTGTGCGTGAAGGGTCGCTTCGCCACCGGCTTCGTCCACTCGCGCGATCGCGTCACCGCGCCGCTCGTGAAGCGGGACGGGCTGTGGCGGGAGGCCTCGTGGGACGAGGCGCTGGACGCCGCCGCCGACGGGTTCGCCCGCAATCGCGGCCGCTTCGGGGCGCTGGCTTCGGCCAAGGCCACCAACGAGGACGGCTACGTCATCCAGAAGCTCACCCGGGTGGTCATGGGCACCAACAACGTCGACCACTGCACCCGCCTCTGCCACTCGCCCTCGGTGGAGGCCATGCTGGTATCGATGGGCTCGGGGGCGACGTCGAACTCCTACCAGGATTACGAGGACGCGGGCTGCCTCCTGGTCGTGGGCGCCGACGCCTCGGCCAATCATCCGGTGATCGCCATCCGCTTCCGCCGCGCGGTCGCCCGGGGGGCGCGGCTCATCGTGGTCAATCCCAAGCGCGTGGAGCTCTGCGACCAGGCCGATCTCTGGATCCACCAGAACCCCGGCACGGACGTGGCGCTGTTCAACGCCATGGCCCGCGTGCTTCTGGACGAGGAGCTCGCCGATCTCGACTTCATCCGGGCCCGCACCGAGGGGTTCGACGACTGGGTCGCGTCGCTCGCGCCGTACACCCTCGAGTACGCCGAGCGGGTGACCGGCGTGCCCGCCGCCGACATCGGGCAGGCGGCGCGGTGGTACGCGCGCCCCCCGTTCTCGGGTTCCTGCCTGATCTGGGGGATGGGCATCACCCAGCACATCAACGGCACCGCCAACGCCCACGCGGTGCTGAACCTCTCGATGGCCGCCGGGCAGATGGGCTTCGCCGGCTCCGGCATCTCTCCGCTCCGCGGCCAGAACAACGTGCAGGGATGCGGCGACGCCGGCTGCGTACCGACCAACCTGCCGGGCTACGCTACCTACGAGCCCGGCGATCTCGACCGCTTCGAACAGGCCTGGGGCGCCCGCCCGCCCGCCGAGCAGGGCCTCGTCGTAACCGAGATGATCGAGGGCTGTCTCGACGGGCGCGTGAGGGCGATGTACGTGGTGGGAGAGAACCCGCTGCTCTCCGAGCCGGATCTCCACCACGCGGAGAAGGCCATCCAGCAGCTCGACTTCCTCGTCGTTCAAGACCTCTTCCTCCACGAGACCGCGGAGCACGCCCACGTCTTCCTGCCCGCGGCGGCCTTCGCCGAGAAGGACGGAACCTTCACCAACTCCGAGCGGCGGGTGCAGCGCATTCGCCAGGCCATCGAGCCGGTCGGCCAGGCCCGGCCGGACTGGTGGATCGCCTGCGAGCTGGCCAAGCGGACCGCGCGCCGCCTCGGCATGCCGGTCACCGGCTTCGACTATCGTCAGCCGTCCGAGATCTTCGACGAGATGGCGAGCCTCTGGCCGAGCGTGCGCGGCATCTCCTACGCCCGGCTCGAGGCGGGGGGACTCCAGTGGCCGTGCCCCACCCCCGAGCACCCGGGCACGCGCTACCTCTACGGCGAGTCGTTCCCCCGTGGCAAGGGGCTGTTCGTGCCGGTGACGCAGACCGCCAGCGCGGCCGAGCTACCAGACCCCGAATACCCGTTCGTGCTCAACACCGGCCGCCTGCTCTACCACTGGCACGGCGGCACGCTGACCCGCCGCGTGCAGGGGCTGCTCGAGCTGGCGCCGCGCCTCGAGATCGCGGTGCACCCCGCCGATGCGCGAAAGCTCGGCGTGGACGATGGCGGGGCGCTGCGGGTGGTCTCCCGGCGGGGCGAGCTCACCGGGCACGCCCGGGTGACCGAGGCGGTGCGTCCGGGCGCGATCTTCGTCCCGTTCGTGAAGCTCGGCGAATCGGCGGCCAACTTCCTGACCAACGCCGCCTTTGACCCCTCCGCGAAGATCCCCGAGTACAAGGTTTGCGCGGTGCGGCTGGAGCGTCTCTAGACGCGCGTCGTCTCGCTCAGGAAGGCGTCCAGCACCTTCGCAAAGGCGCCCGGCGCGTCGAGCACCAGATGGTGGTAGGTGCCCGGAATCTCCACCAGGCGGGCATCGGGAAGGCGGGCCAGCATCTCGTCGGCCATCTCGCGCGGGAGAATCGGCGACAGCTCCCCCCGCACCAGCAGCGTCGGCGCCGTGATATGGCCAAGCAGGGCCCAGCCGTCGGTCGGGCGGCGCCGACCGTTGCAGGCCGGATCGAAGCGATAGAGGAAGCGCCCGTCGCGCTGGGTAATGCCCTGACGGGCCAGGTGCTCCAGCAGGCGCGGGTCGGCCACCGTCTCGCGCGGCAGCAGGCGGAAGCTCCGGAGCGCGGAGTCGAGAGTCTCGTGGCGCATCGGCCCTCGGTCGCCCCGACGGTGCATGTTCTGGAGGCGCTCGGCCGGGATGGCGGGCCGGCTGTCGACCACCACCAGCCGGTCGGTGCGCTCCGGGTGCCAGGCGGCGAAGGCCATCGCGTTGTGGCCTCCCATCGAGTGTCCGATCACGGTCATCCGGGACCAGCCGAGCACGTCCATGGCCGCGACGAGGTCCTCCGCGAAGTCCTCGGTGGCGTAGGCGGGACCCGGTGCCCACTGGCTGGCGCCGTGACCCCGCTGGTCGAGGGAGATCACGTGGTACCGGTCGGCGAAGGTCGGCACGACCAGGTCGAACCAATGGGCGTGCGCCGAGCCGCCGTGGAGGAAGCACAGGGCGGGGCGGCCGGGCTCACCCCACTCGAGCGCGTTCAGGGCCAAGCCCCGGACCTCTAGGGACCGCGGCCGGGCCGATTCGCAGGCGAAATGGATGGGGTCGATCATGCGTCGCATTGTACCCACGCGGGCGGCAACGAATGACGGTCTGCGTTGTCACCTGGCAGACTTTGTCAGCCGGTGGACACTCGGGCCGGCGCGGTGGGAGAGGGGCCACAGGCTTTTCAGTCACTTGGCAGAGCGGGCGGATGGCAAGCGGGTTGCTGACGTGTACCCGGTTGCTCACAATTCCTTTGGATCTACGAACCTCTTAACGGAATAATTTGGGACCACAAATGGATCATCGCCCTCTGCCCCGCTCGCTCTCCTGGAAGATGCTGATCGCCATCATGTTGGTTGCGGCGCTGGCCGAGGCCGCGGTCCTGTTCCCCTCGGCGCTGTTTCCTCACCTCGCCGCCGCGCTGTCCTGGGACTCGGCGGGCCAGGATTCACCGGCGCCGGAGACTCCGGCCGTCGCCAAGCCCGCGATCGAGAATCCCGCCACGTCCGCGCCGGACGCTCCCGCTGCGCCGTCGTCGGAGGTGCCGAAGCAGCGCCGCGGCGAGCCGCGCGTGATCACCGGGCGCGTGCTGGACGCCTCGACCGGATCCGCGCTGCGCGGCGCCTCGGTCTGGTCCGGGCCGGCGGAGGTCATCACGGACGCGGAGGGACGCTTCACCACCGCGCCCGTCGAGCCGGGCTCCACCGTCTGGGTGAAGTCACCGGGCTACGAGCGCAAGAAGCTCACCAGCGATTCGGCGGACGTCACGGTGAAGCTCGCGCCCCATACGATCCGCGCCGCCTATCTCACCTACTACGGCGTCGCCGACCGCGGCATCCGCCAGCGCGTGCTCGACCTGGTGGCGCGTACCGAGCTGAATGCGGTCGTCATCGACGTGAAGGGGGATCGCGGCCTGATCCCCTATCGCACGACGGTGCAGGCGGCGCTCGACGCGGGCGCGCAGGGCCCGGTCATCATCAAGGACTTCGACGAGCAGCTCGCCTCCTGGAAGGCGCAGGGCATCTATACCATCGCCCGCATCGTGTCCTTCAAGGACAACGTCCGCGCCACCGCGCGGCCCGACCTCGCCATCATCGACACGCGCACCGGCAAGCCGTGGACGGACCGCGAGAACCTCGCCTGGGTGGATCCCTTCCGCGAGGAGAACTGGGACTACCTGATCGCGGTCGCGAAGGAAGCGGTCGCCAAGGGCTTCGACGAGGTCCAGTTCGACTATGTCCGCTTCCCCACCGACGGCAAGCTGTCGGCGGCGCGCTACTCGCAGCCCAACAACTCGACCACGCGGCTCCCCACCATCGCCGCCTTCCTGGCGAAGGCGCGGCGCGAGCTGGGGCCGACCGGCGCGTTCCTGGCCGCCGACGTCTTCGGCTACACCGCCTTCAACACGAACGACACCGATATCGGGCAGCGCGTCGAGGAGCTCTCGCTGCAGCTCGACTACCTCTGCCCCATGGTCTACCCCTCGGGCTATCACCTGGGGATCCCGGGCTTCCGGAACCCGGTGCAGCATCCCTACGAGGTCGTCAAGGAGAGCGTGCGACTGACGCGCCAGCGCTCGCAGAACCCGGCGTTGCAGGTTCGGCCGTGGCTGCAGGACTTCAAGGACTACGCCTTCGACAAGCGCATCTTCGGTCCCGTCGAGGTCACGGCCCAGATCCGGGCCGCGAACGACAGCGGCGCGACGGGCTGGATGCTGTGGAACCCGAAGAACGACTACACCGCGGCGGCGCTCCGGCCCAAGACCGCCGCACTCACGAAATCCGTCCAGTAGCCGTGCGCGCCGCTCTCGCGTCCGCCCTACTCGCTCTCGGTCTCGGCACCACCGTCCTCGCGACAGCTCAGACTCCCGCGCCGCTGCCTCCCAACGAGCTGGGCCGGGTGATGATCCTCGAGTACCACAAGATCGACACCCCGGAGAATCGCTGGACTCGCACGCCCGAAAACTTCAGGAAGGACCTCACCCGCCTGTGGGAGCGCGGCTACCGCACGATGGCGCTGACCGACTACCTCGAGGGCAAGATCGCGCTGCCGGTCGGCACCACCCCGGTGATCCTGACCTTCGACGACTCCTCGCCGGGCCAGTTCCGATACCTCCAGCGCGGCGCCGACTGGGTCATCGATCCGGAGTGCGGCATCGGTATCTTGGAGGCCTTCGCGCGCGAGCATCCGGGGTTCGGCCACGCCGCGACCTTCTACGTGCTGCCGGGCGCCAAGGCGCCGAACCAGCTCTTCAATCAGCCGGAGCTGGCCACCCGGAAGCTCCAGTACCTGGCGAGCCAGGGCTATGAGATCGGCAACCACACGCTGTGGCACGCCGAGCTCGGCCGCTACCCCGAGGCCACCGTACGCGATCAGCTCGCGACCGCGCAGGAGTGGGTGCAGCGGCACGTGCCGGGCTACCGCTTCCGCACCATGGCCCTGCCCATGGGGAGCTACCCGAAGCAGCTCGCCTGGGCCATCTCGGGCGAGGTAAAGGGTCAGGCGTACAAGCACGAGGCCATCCTGATGGTGGCGGGCGGCGCGGCGCCGTCGCCTTATGCCAAGACCTTCGATCCCTACCATCTGCCGCGGATCCAAGCGCTGGACCACGATCTCGACTACTGGCTCACCTACTTCGACCGCAACCCGGGCGAGCGCTTCGTGAGCGACGGCGATCCGAGCACGATCACGGTAGCGAGCGGCAGCGCGGGCAAGCTGGGCGCGGTGAAGGCGACGCGGGTGATCGAGCGCAGGTAGCGGGGAGCGCCCCGCCCGGGGTGCTATCTGTAGATCAGGTAGGACGCGCGGCGCTTGAGGAACCCGGCGCTGGCGGGATCGGCCCAGCCCAGGATGCGCGCCAGCGAGTCGCCCCGCAGGAACGACCACATCGCCGACCGGTTGACCAGCAGGTTCTGGATCGCCGCGGGCCGGAACTGGCCCGGATAACGCTCAACCAGCTCGCGGCCGAGGGCCAGCCCGACCGTGACCGGGCGGATCGCGTCACGATCGGTCACCTGCAGCTGCACTCCACCTACCGACTTCCCCGCATAGACGCTCGAGGTCGGCGTGAAGACCGCCGGCTGGAACTGCACCCCGGCCAGGCCCTTCGCGTTCAGACCATCGGCCAGGGCCTGCGGATCCGTGATCCAGGGCGCTCCCACCACCTCGAAGGGCGTCTCGGTGCCGCGGCCCACCGACAGGTTCGTCGCCTCCAGTAACCCGACGCCCGAATAGAGCAGCGCCTGCGTCGGCGTACGGATGTTCGGTGACGGGTTGACCCACGGCAGACCGGTCTCGTCGAACCACTGGCCGCGCTGCCAGTTCTGGAGCGGGATCACGGTCAGACGCACCGGGAGCTTCCGCTCCGCCACCACCATCTGGGCGAACTCCCCGATGGTCATGCCGGTGCGCACCGGGATCGTGTGCGGCGAGGTGAAGGAACGCATGTCGGGATCCATCAGCGGGCCTTCCACCACGGTGCCCGTGATCGGATTGGGGCGATCGAGCACCACGACCTGGATGTTTCGCCGCGAGCCCTCCTCGAGCGCGTAGACGAGCGTGGTGAGGTAGGTGTAGTAGCGGACCCCCACGTCCTGGATGTCGAAGACCAAGGTGTCGATGCCCGCGAGCATCTCCGGCGTCGGCCGGCGGGCCGAGCCGTAGAGGCTCCAGATCGGAAGCCCGGTGGCCGCGTCACGGCTGTTGGGGACGCCCACGTCGAGCTGCCCGGTCATGCCGTGCTCCGGCGAGAAGAGCGCGCGCATCCGCACCTGGGGCGCGGCCGCGAGCAGGTCGACGCCACGGCGCCCCTTCGCGTCCACGCCGGTCTGGTTGGTGATGAGGCCCACGGTGCGCCCGGCGAGCGGCGCGAAGTCGGCCGCCACCAGCCGGTCGAGACCGGTCAGGACTGGCCCCTCGGGCCGTACCGGCAGGTCCGCGGCCGGAGAGCCGGTCTCGGCCCCGGCGGCGACCGGCACCGGGGGCGGATCCTCGCGGGGCGCGAAGCGCGTCCCCACCGCGGCACTGACTCGCCGGCGCAACTCGGCCACGTCGCCCTTGCCGTAGGGATGCACGCGATTGGTGAGCAGGATCATGTAGACCTGGCTCGCCGGGTCCATCCAGATCGCGGTGCCGGTGAACCCGGTGTGGCCGACCGAGCCCATCTGAAAGTAGGCGCCGAGGGTGCGTGAGTAGGGCGAGGAGATGTCCCATCCGAGCCCGCGGGTGGTCTCTCCGATCACGTGCGGGCCGAACATCGCGCGGACCGTCGCTTCCTTGAAGTAGCGCCTGCCGCCGAGCGCGCCGCCCGCCAGGAGCATGCGGCAGTAGCGGCCGAGATCGCTCGCGGTCGAGAAGACCCCGGCGTGCCCGGCCACGCCGTCGAGCAGGCGCGCGTTGCCGTCGTGCACCACGCCGCGGAGGGGCCCGTGCGCGTTGACCACCTCGGTGGGTGCGATACGCTTGCGCCAGGCGCTGGGCGGCGCGAACGCGGTGTCCCGCATGCCGAGCGGCGTGTAGAAGTGCCCCTGCGCGAAGCGGTCCAATCGCTCGCCGCTCACCCGACGCACCAGCTCGCCGAGCATGATGAAGCCGGTGTCGCTGTAGAGGAACGTGCTGCCCGGGGGCACCGAGAGGCCGGCCTTCGCCTGCAGCCGCGCCGCCTCCGGGAAGCCGCGCGTCATCGCCTCGTGCGAGGGCAGGTCCGGCATGCCCGCCGAGTGCGTGAGCAGCCGCGCCACCGTCACGTCCTGGAAGGCCGGGGTATTGAACTCCTTCACGTATCGGCCGAGCGGCGCGTTGAGGTCGATCTTGCCCTGTTCCCAGAGCAGCAGCACCGAGGGCGTCGTCGCCACCACCTTGGTGAGCGAGGCGATGTCGAAGATGGTGTCGGCGGTCATCAGCTCGGGAGTCGGGACGGTGGCGCGCCAGCCGAGCACCTTGCGATGCAGGATCTGATCGCCCTGGCCGACGATCAGCACCGCGCCCGGCACCTCGGAGGCCGCGACCGCGTCCCGCACCGCGTCGTCGGCCGCTTGCTGCCAGGCCGCGAGCTGCGCGAGCGCCGGCGCTGGAGCCGAGACGATCAGCGCGACCAGGAGAAGGAGGCCTGCGCGGAGGCGCATGACCCTATGATACGAGGTGCCGCGCGGCCGGTCGCGCGAAAATAGCCGAGCTCCGTGCTAGGATTCGCCCGTGGCGCAGCGTGTATTCGTCACGGGTGGCACCGGCTTCGTCGGCAAGTGCGTCGTCCGCGCACTTCTTGCGCAAGGATTTCTCGTTCGCTGCCTCGTGAGGCCCGGCTCCGAGCACGATCTCAAGGGCTTCGAGTCAATCGATCGCGTGCCCGGCGACGTCCTCGAGCCGGACGGCCTCGTCCCGAGCGTCGAAGGCTGCTCGGCGGTCATCCATCTCGTCGGCATCATCCGCGAGCAGCGAAGCCGTGGCGTCACCTTCGAGCGCCTGCACACCGACGCCACCCGACACATGATCGCGCTCGCGCGCGCGGCGGGGGCCAAGCGCTACGTGCAGATGAGCGCGCTCGGGAGCCGACCGGACGCCCGCGCGCGCTATCACCGGACGAAGTGGGAGGCCGAAGAATCGGTCCGCGCGAGCGACCTGGACTGGACCATCTTCCGGCCGTCGATCATCTTCGGGCGCGGCGACGAGTTCGTCTCGGTGCTGGGCCGGCTGATCAAGCGGGCCCCGATCGTGCCGGTGCTCGGCGACGGCCGCTACCGTCTGCAACCGATTCCCGTGGAGCAGGTCGCGGACGGCTTCGCGCGCGCCCTGCGCGTCCCCGCCACGGTGGCCCAGACGTACGAGGTGGCCGGACCCGCGCCGTACGCGTTCGTGGATCTCCTCGACGAGATCGGGCGTGCCCTCGGCCGCTCGCGGGTGCGCAAGATGCACGTGCCCCTCGCGCCGGTGCGGGCGATCACGCGCGCGCTCGACTGGCTGCCGTTCTATCCGGTCTCCCAAGAGCAATTGATCATGCTGGAAGAAGAGAGCGTCACGGACCCGTCGCGCTTCTTCGCCGACTTCGGGACCAAGCCCGAGCCGCTCGTCACCGGCCTGCGGCGGATGTTCGGCACACCATGAGCGAGTGGCCGCAGCACGGCGCGTTCCCGCATCAGCACGGAGACGCGCGCGGGCTCATGGAGCGCATCGAGGCCCAGCTTCGCGATCGCATCGCCGAGGCCGCGGAGATGGCCGCGCTCAAGCTCATGGTCGACCTGCGGGCCGCGACGGGCCGGCCGGCGCCCGAGAGCACGAGCATGGCGGACCGCGCCGAGTTCGAGGCCACGACGCGCGCGCTGCTCACGCACCTGCGCGACGCTTTCCGCGCCGACCTGCCCGAAGCCCTGCGCGGGCGCTTCGGTGAGGTCGAGGCCGCGTCGGCGGACGAGCCGAGCCGGCTGCTCGCGGGCCAGGTTTTCCTCGCCCGGCAGCTTGCCGACTACTGGCAGCGCTTCGAGCGTTATCAGGGCGAGCACGCCGCGCAGCAACTGGCCGAGGCGCGCAAGCCGGGCTGGCTCAAGCGCGTCTTCGGCTCTTCGTAGACGGCTAGGCCGCCCTGAGCTCCGCCGCCTCGGCCGGCGCCGCTTCGGCGCGCCGCCTCAGCTCGGCAAGCACCCACAGGTCTTCATATTCCCCGAGGGCACGCATCCATTCGGCATAGCCGTCCAGCAGGACGGTTCGGAGTCCGGTTAGGCGCTCCTCGGATTGCTCGATCCGCATCTTGAGATCGGGCTTGAGGCCGGCGGCGCTATCTTCCCCGGCCCGGGCCGCGATTCGATCGACTAGCCGATTCAACTCATCTTGTAACAGTGCCTCGAAGTGGCTCATCCCAGCACCTCCCGTAGGACTCATATACTAAACATGTGAAGAGCTATTCTGTCAACCGTCTCGTTGGAGAAAGCACTTGACCGTCTGAAACAGAAGACCTACTGTCGCAACATATGTTGCAAGACTCGGTACACGGCTGGTTGCTCCTGCTGCTCAGCCTACCGCCACGCCCCTCGAGCCTACGCGTCCGCGCCTGGCGCCGCCTGCGCGTGCTGGGCGCGGTGTCGCTCAAGAGCTCCGCCTACCTGCTACCCGACTCTCCGGATCGCTACGAGCAGTTCCAGTGGCTGGCGCAGGAGATCCAGCGCGACGGTGGCGACGCCACGCTGCTGCGCGTGGACCGCATCGAGAACATGGAGCCGCCGGATGTGGTCCGCCTCTTTCAGGACTCGCGCAATCAGGACTACGCGGATTTGGCCGAGCGCTATCGCCAGCTGCTCAAGGGCCGCCGTCCGCGACTCGGTGAGGAGTTGGCCCGCCTCGCGCGAGACATGGACCGCGTCGGCGAGATCGATTTCTTCGAAGCGCCCGGACGCCGCGAGGCCGACCGCGCGCGGGAAGCCGTCGAGCAGCGCACCGCGATCGGTCGCGCCCGCCCCGCGGGCGCCCCGGCTCCCCTCGATCTCGCGGCCCTCAAGGCCCGGCGCTGGGTCACGCGGCCCCGCCCGCACGTCGACCGGATCGCCTCGGCGTGGCTCATCAAGCGCTTCGTGGACCCCGACGCCACCTTCGTCTTCGCCCCGCCCGACCAGATCCCGGAGGACGCCATCCCGTTCGACATGGCGGGCGCCGACTTCGGCCATCACGGCGAGGATTGCACGTTCGAAACGCTGCTGCGGCGGACCGGACTCCGCGACCGCAAGCTGGCCATCCTCGCCGAGGTCGTCCACGAGGCGGACCTCAAGGATCAGAAGTTTGCGCGCGAGGAAGCCCGCGGTCTCGACCTGGTGCTGCGCGGCTTGCTCAGCGCGATCAAGGACGACCACGAGGCGCTCGCTCACGGCATGATCCTGTTCGATGGCCTCCACGCCACGATCGGAGAGAGGCCATGATCCCGCTGACCGCCTTCGGCCTATTGTGGCGCTTCAAAATCTCCGAACCGCTCTTGATCGCGGCCTCGCTGTTCGCGATCGCCACGCTGGTCTCGGCTCAGACCTCGCGGGAATGGAGAACCGGCCAGACCGGTCGCGGCACCGCGCGCTGGATCAGGCAGAGCGCCGGACTCACCTATCAGGGCGGAGCCGCCTTCGGCTGGGCGGTGCTCGAGGGCACCTCGCTGCGCGACGGCTGGGTCGAGACGCGCTTCAAGCCCGTCGACGGCCGGGAGGATCGTGCCGGTGGCGTGGTCTGGCGCTGGCGCGACGCCGACAACTACTACGTGGCCCGCGGCAACGCGCTCGAGAACAACGTCGTCGCCTACAAGGTGGTCGAGGGCCGCCGCACCGATCTCACTCCCGTCGGCGCGCCGCCGGGCACGTACGGCATGCCGGTGCCGGTGGCCACCGCCACCTGGCACACGCTCCGGGTCGACTTCGCGGGCAACGAGTTCGTCGTCATGTTCGACGGCCGGCGCCTCT
>Ga0210384_10001681_pt1 | contig 29157 bp, 34 predicted proteins | sample IncBWH2MmetaG_FD_160574 | JGI IMG/M metagenome (GOLD analysis project Ga0210384, IMG submission 160574) | Forest soil microbial communities from Barre Woods Harvard Forest LTER site, Petersham, Massachusetts, United States - Inc-BW-H-2-M | ecosystem: Environmental > Terrestrial > Soil >...
ACGATAGCTGTTGGATATGAATCACTTTTGTAATCTTTAATTATATTTTTTTTATGAAGAATTTTATTAGAAATAATGATCCAAATACAAAATCATATTATTCTAATTGCTACATAGAAACCATGGTAAATCCTTAGATAAGTTGTCAAGTGTTTTTATTATTGCGGTCTACAATCTTTGATCGGGGTTGCGGTTCCTTCTAATGTCTCTAGTCACGTAGACCGCAACTTTTGTTATGAAAGTTATATTTCTTGTGTTTCTGTGATGTACAAAAAGTTAACAATCCGTTCTAATATGCAGATCAAGTGCTGTACCGAGGAATTTTGTTCATTACCATTTGTCATAGAGATTACAAACCTATAGAAAACAAAATTCTACATACATATCATTGTCACTAGAATTCTATATTGAACAAGTTTATCATTTTTGAATTAGACTAGAAGTTACAGAGTTGATGAAAGTAACAATGCCAGATGAATCTTGCAGAGGTTGTGGAGGTTTATTGATGAAATATTCTGTATGTGCTGGATGTAGAGGAACAATCCAAAAAATATGTATCAATTGTACGTCAAAGACCGAGCAGCAAACCCATGATCATTGTTTCAATAAAATGGAATTGCTTCACTAAAAGTGAGAATCAAACATCCAAAATCATAGTTTTGTCATTTTATAGTTTATGAAATACGATATATTTGTTGCAAGAGAAATAGGGCTGATGTTTTTTGTACTTGTAACAAGAAGAACGTTTTTGTGAAATGGAAAGCTGAATATGATAAAATTGTTTCTGTCTGAATGGTGATATCTGATTGGACCATATAGTCTATCATACTTTGTTCCAATGGAAATCTCAAGAGCGCACTCCATGAATCGTATGTCGTTCCATCTTTCTACACTTGGCTGCAAAAAACCACGACGAACCGTCTTGTGAAGTAAATTCCCATTTTTGTCCACTAGTATAGCGGAGCGTATGTTTCTATCAATGTTCATAACTGATGTGCATAATTCATCTAGCTTTATTGTTTTAGTTAGAGCCATATAACCAACCCATATCGGCTAGGGAAACACGATCATTTAAAAGATCTGATCTTACGTCCATAAAAAGAATTGATTATGTAGAAAATTAGAAAGATAGAAAAAATTCGTTCAAGTACAAATTTGATTTGTATGAATTAGTTGTATACAACGAAATTGCTCTGCCTGAGATGCAAAAAATTATATATTTTTTTGAAGAAACTGATTTGTACGCTTCTGTAGGTCTGAATTAATTTCAGGCACGGATCTATTACCATTTATTGGTACTAATCCATATTTTTTTTGCATTATACGAAATTCTTTAGAAATCATTCTCTGGTATATTAAAAATGACTGGAACATATCATCTGCTAGTCCAATGTCGGCTCCTGATTCATAATAGTCAAGTGAGGAATTCTTTTGAAATACTCTATGTACTAGAACATTGGGATCTACATCTAGATAAAACACAAGATCAGGTTTTATAGCAAAACCATAGAGATTATGTGCCCATTTCCTGTCCAATCCCCTAACTACATTTCTTGCTATTAGAGTGTAGATGTATCTGTCTGCAAGTACAACGTAACCTGCCTGTAAGGCGGGTATAATTTTATATTCGAATTGGTCAGCAAAATCTGCTGCATAAAATAATGCTAGTGTTTTTCTCCCCAGATTGTAATCTCTTTTTGCTTCTAATATCCCTCTACTTACTAGCTCAGAGCGCTTTAAACCAGTGTTCAAAACCGCGTGACCATCTGCCTCCAATTTTGCCGTAATTAAATCAATTTGTGTGCTCCTTCCGGAAGCATCAGGTCCTTCAATAACAATTAACCTGCCTTTAATTTCAATATTTTCTAGATGCTTTATGCCGTGACCATAGAATTCCACCGTTCTTTTCTCAAAATTTTTTTTTGTATTTTGTTTCATTTTTGATCAAGGTCTCTTTTGGTGTTTGGTGACGCATTTTAAGCAAAATTGCTAAAATTTTATCTCGCACTAATTTCTGTTGCTCTTCAATATTTAATGTTCCGTCTATTACCGTAAATCCTTCAGAATCAATCATCGAATCATATTGTTCTATTATTCTTCCCTGAAAAATTCTATAACTTTCGTATGGATCATTGCTTAAATTCAAATCCATTCCAGCTTCATAATATTTTAGTTTAGGTCTGCCAACAAGAATCCTATCAACTGCTATATCCACTGGCACTCTAAAATAAAACGTAATATGTGGTTTGATAGCAAAATCATAAACATTTCTGACCCATTTTGGATTACATCCTCTTACAACATCTCTTACAAACGCAGTAAAGATGTATCTATCAGCTAAAACAAAGTAACCTGCACGTAGTAGTGGAAGAATGTTTCTTTCATATCTGTCTGCAAAATCGGTGGCGTGTAGTAGACTAAAAGTAGTGGGAGTAAGCTGACCTTTTTTCTTCCCTGTAGATGTTATTTCTTTTACCATCTCCGAAGAATTCCATTCGGTTTTAAAAACATTGATTCTTTTATAAGAAAGCCATTTTTCTAGAAGATGGACTTGGGTTGATTTTCCTGAACCGTCAATACCTTCAACTACAATGAGCTTACCATAAGGTTCCATTCAATTATGACCCAAGGAAATTTTTAGTAAATGGGCATTTAATTCTATACTTTGAATATTTTTTTCATATTTTATAATGTGCATTTGTTGGTTAATGCATATGATAATCTAAAGCGGTAATGACAATGTTCTATATAGTACTATATTTGGATATGAAGAATAAGAAATTATAGTCGAATATTAGATATTTGAGGTAACAAGTATGTATTTATGACAAAAGTGTCAACAAACGGTTTATTCATTATGATGAAAATTTATCTGGTATTTTGAAATGGACTTGTTTATTTTACGACACGGTGAAGCTGGTAAAAGTTCAATTGCACGAAATGATTCACAAAGGACACTTACTGTTGCAGGTAAACAAGAAATGGAGGAGATTTCGAAAGCATTTGTCAAATTAGGATTGGATTTTGATTACGTGTTCACTAGTCCTTTAGCACGATGCAAACAAACTACAGAAATTGTAATGAAGAACATAAAAAGTAAAAATAACGTTCAGGATCTAAATGAATTAAGACCAGAAGGCAATAAACTTGAGCTTTATAATGAACTATCAAAATTAAGACAGAATTCATCAACACTCCTTGTAGGCCATGAACCCTACCTAAGTGAAATAGTCGGAGAAGCTATTGGAGAAACGAATTGCAGAATTGATCTTAAAAAAGGCGGATTAGTCAGGATTAAAACAATTTCGTTTCAACCAAAAATCCGAGGGGAATTGAGATGGTTGCTTACACCAAAACACATGAGAAAATTATTCAAATGAATTCGTTTCTTATCTTTTCCATTTGGTAAAAAAATATCGATCTGATCGAGATTAATAGTTATACGATTTTAACAAAAAGGGGTAATGATAACTGAAAATATCGGTAATTGATCTTGGATTTAATTCTGCTAAACTAGTCAATTATAACGTGAAAGATGATGATTCTTTTGAAGTGTATGAACAAGAGGGAATTAAAGCAAAGCTTGGCGAAGGATTAGATGAAAAAGGTAAGCTTAGCAAAAAACCAATTTCACGAACAATCGAAGTCTTAAAGTTATTTAGAGATATTATTCAACTTCAGCCAATTAAGTCAGTCTTGCCCATAGCAACCAGTGCTGTAAGAGAAGCTAGTAACAGGGAAGAATTCCTAAATGAGGTATATCAAGAAACAGGATTCAGGTTCAAAGTTTTATCTGAAAGAGAAGAGGCCCTCTATTCCTATGTAGGCGCAATAAAATCACTTCAATTACCAAACGCATTGTTTTTTGATTTAGGTGGTGGCAGCCTAGAAATTGTACACGCTGAAAAGTTCAGAATCAAAAAGGTTATTTCACTGCCCCTTGGTGCCTTAAGATTAACACAACAATTTGATGGAAGGAATTCAACATTTACTGAAAAAAATTATAAAAATATGCGGCGACACATATGGAACCTTTTACCTAGGAAAAAAGAATTTGTCTTTGCTCAAAATACTGTCCTGATAGGCGTTGGCGGAGCATTAAGGGCTTTAGCAAGATATGATCAGAAGGTGACAAAATACCCATTCGATAAAATTCATAATTATAAGATGAATTTCATGTCAGTTAGTACAATTTGCAAAAGACTATCTGATATGAAATCAGATGAGATCGGCAAAATATCAGTTATCGGTTCAAGCAGAGCTGAAACAATTGTAGCCGGTTCATGTGTTATCAATACATTAATGGAAAAACTCGGGTTTAGGAATCTTCGCGTAAGTAATCATGGACTTCGTGAGGGTGCTCTTTCAATATTTCTTGAAAATCAAAAGACATATCATTCTAATAACATTACATCTGAACAAATTCGACAAACTGTTATCTCTACTACAGATAGATCAGTAAATAAAAATACTGAAGGATTTCTAAAAGGACTCGTCAGTTCCAAATTAATTGGTGAACATGAACATGTGATTCTTTCATATGCATTAAAGTTGATGTCAGAAAAATCATCTTATGATAATCCTCAGAGTTGGTTTTATGCGATAGCTGATGAAGATATGTCTATCAGTCACTCTGATCAACTAATCCTTGGGCTATCTCTTGTTCATACTAGACATGAAAAAACGGCAGATTGGCTATTTTCACGTTACAAATCTATTTTAACACCGCAAGATAAGGCAGCAGTTAGAAAGATATCTTCACTTGTTAATCTATTGAAATTCTTAGAAAAAACTAAAGCAAAAATAGAAATAAAAAAATTTGAACATGATAAAGTAGACCTGAATATCATGCTGGTTAAAGCGCTTCCTAAAACCTTATTACAAAATATATTGCGAAAATTTGAAAGTGCATTTGATGTTTACGTCACTTGCTCAATACGTTCTGAAATGGGAGGAACACAAAATTCTATTTTAGAATTATAGGAAGTCACTAGATAGTTTATGATTTTTGGAATGTCAATGTAATAAATCAACTGTTTTTGTAAATAATTAAAATCTAACAAATTAATTTTTCAAGACCAAATTTCTGTTCTGAAAAGGTTTTAACAAATAGCTTGTATTTTACATTTCTTTCGATAATTTCTTGCTTAATGATATCATTAATATTATTTATTTTCCTGTGATTCTTGAGATATTCTAACATAATATCACTATCATGAATTTCTCCCAACGTATCTTGTACTTTCTTCAAGTTTTCAATATATGAGGGCATTCTCTTGTTCTCAAGAGTTAGTTCTAAGGTGTAACGTAATTTCTTAAAATCCTTCCTTAATCTATGAAGCTCATCAATTTTCTTTTCATCATTTAATACAATGGGAATATTTTGTTTTATTCTCAAATTTAATTTGTTTACAATTTTTCGAAATCTCTTTCTCAATTTTGGCTCGGATACGTGTTTTTCAGTGATTTTAGGTAAGGAGGATGACCTTAATTTTGATGCGATGATAAGTGCATCTCTAATTTTTGATTTACGTTTAGTCATTATTGATGAAATTAACCCAGAAATCAGATTTGAAAAGTGCTGATCTAACTTTCTAGTTATGATGTCAAAATCTCTAATTTCTGTGTTTATCTTGAAAAGCAGAGTGGCTTGTTCCACGTAATTCTGTAGATTTGGTTTTTTTCTAATAACTTTTGGTAATATTTCATATGCGGCTTCTAACCTTCTTATTGCTATTCTGATATCATGAATGTTTTCCTCATTAGGATCATTTAGGTAATCAGTCAATTTATCAGCAATTTTTTTAATAATTTTTTGAAATTTATTTATGTACGATTTCTTTGTTAAAATTCGTAATTCTGGCATGCCAGAATCATAATTATAACTGTCTAATATTTCAAACCATGCCTCATAAGTCTACATAATCTAAATAGTACCATGAACTCTATACGCTCCAAACTTATCATCTTCTGATCCCACTATAACCATGTGACGGCCCTTCTGACCCTTGAACGCAGTATGCAGTTGGATAACTTGTGTGAATTAATTCTAAAAAGTAATGAAAGAATTCATCTTGTTGTCGTTATAGACCAGAAAGGTAGAGTTATTGAAAATAAAATGCGTGATGACAGGCTTACAAAAGATCTTACAGATCAAAAAAGAGATATGTTGTTTATAGAATGTGCCTTACAATTGTCCATGATCCGAGATTTTGATGATGAATTTGGAAAATTGAGATACGCCTATTCAACAAGAGAAAAGATTTCATTTTTTTCATTTTTATTAAACGACTATGCTATTATTGTAGTAAATGAACCAAACGAAAATCCTTTATTATTCGCAAAGAAAGTTATTGAAATAATTAACTCCTCTACAGAATCAAACAAAGAAATCGTAAATTGAATGTATATATGATACCCGAAAAATGCTTTGTAATTAATTATTCTTTATCATTGTTTTCAGAAATTACGTCTTGCACCGTTTCATTTATTACTGCCTCTGCAATATCACTTGAATATTCTGCTGTCCTACGAATATCCTCCAAAACAAACTTGATAACACTGGAATATTTTTTTGATTCTTCTAAGCTATCCGTAAATTCTTTTTCTTTTTCAGCTATTTTGCATGCTTCTGTTGCCACAGAATCGGCAAGAAGATAATTCCTTTTATTTAATGCTGCAATTGAATCCTCAAATACTTTTAGGGATTCTTCACTTAATCTTGTAATCTTTTGTAATATTGATGATTCTAGTGTAGATTTAAGAAATTTCACCCTGCTTGCTATCGAAACTGCATGATCCGCAATTCTTTCAACTGATTTAACTACAATTCTATAACTAATGCAATCAGATGGTTTTTGGAGTCCTATATCACGCAATATTCTTTCATGCTGTACTGCCAGTGTAAGGTTTCTTAATATGTACAAACTGAAACGATCAACTTCATCATCTAGATGAATTATTTCATCACCAAGCTCAGTATCCATCTCTTTTAGTGCATCGATGGCCTGTCTGTGCATGGTAGATGTAAGCAAAAACATTCGCTTTAGTGCGTCAGCAATTGAAAGCTCAGGCAAGCTAGTTAAAATCTGGATAGTTATGGATTCAGGTGTTGCTTCTACTATCTCTGTTCCAATCATGTTTGTCCTGACCAAATCTCGTATGGCTTGTTTTTGAGTGAGCTGAATTCTACCTCCTTTACTTTTTATCTCAATTATCTGATAACCTGCAAGATACATGGCAATTACTTTTCTCTGAATGGATTCTACAGATTCCTTTTGATTGATTGTTGTCTGTGATTTTAATGTCTCAGCAGAGTGTGAATTTCTTGATGGTAAAAGTGATAATGAATTGTTTGCGGTCCTTACTATTGAAACAGGATCTCCTGTCTTCAAATGCATGTCATCTACCCATTTTTTTGGTAATGATAATACGTAGGTTGAACCCCCTACTAACTGTAGTTTTCTTATCTCTTTCTCATCCAATAGTTCTGCCAAGTGCATAAATTGTATCGTTATGTATTAAAGGAGTTCTGACAATGTTCTATGGTGAACTATATAGATCTATATTCAACTATGATAACTAAGAGAATATGGTCGAACATCTGATATTTGCCATTAGATGGAGAAATTGTATATATGATGAGAATTCCACTAAAATCTGGTTCGCCTTTTGTAGATAAGATTTTCAAAATTGGCGCAGCCATTGCGGCTACATATGTACTTGCAATTATTGTCTTGATCGTAATTAATCTGATAAGTGGTTCTGCGCCGATATGGCAACAAGAAGGCATCGGTTTTTTGACAGGATCAAATTGGAACTCTGAAGAAGGAAGGGAGAGTTATGGAGCAGCTCCATACGTACTTGGTACATTTGTTACTGCTGGATTAGCTATGGCTATAGGAGTTCCCATAAGCATAGGTATTGCAATGTTTATGTCAGAGCTTGCCCCTAAAATTATGCGGACCCCTCTTTCATTAATAATAGAATTACTTGCGGCAGTTCCAAGTGTGATATACGGTTTGTGGGGTCTTTTTGTTTTTAGATTATATTTGTTAGACTGGGTTGAAAAACCACTTCATAATACATTTGGAGATAACTCTGTCATTTTCTCAGGTGCTCCTTTTGGATTGGATATTTTTACAGCAAGCGTGGTATTAGCAATTATGATAATACCAACGATCTCTTCTATTTCACGAGAAATAATGCTTGCAGTTCCCAATAATCAAAGAGAAGCTGCTTACATGCTTGGTGCTACAAAGTGGGAAGTATTTAGATTAGCTGTAATTCCTTATTCAAAATCAGGTCTAATTGGCGCTGCTATACTTGGACTTGGTAGGGCAGTTGGTGAAACAATGGCTGTTACTATGCTAATTGGTAATGCTACAGGCGCAGCTGCATTTCCAACATCACTTTTTCAGCCAGGACAAACAATGTCAAGCATCATGGCAAATGAATTCGCTGAAGCATCACAAGCAGGACTTCACATTTCTGCTTTGATTGGAATTGGATTAATTCTATTTATTGTAGCACTTGCGATTAACATGATAGCTCATCTGCTTGTTGCCAGAGTAATCAAATCACATGAAGGAGCCGTACAGGCATGATTACCGTGGAACAAAGGGCAGAATTTAGAAAACATTTCAGGTATAATGTAGGTAGAAGACTAGTAATAGACAAGATTGTAAAAGGAGTTGTTTTTGGGTGTGTCATTATAGCCATTATTCCACTGGGAAGCATTTTGGTTGAAGTTTTCACAAATGGATCTGCTGCGTTAAGTATTGAATTTCTTACACAGATACCAGGAGCAGTAGGGAGTGGGGAAGGTGGTATAGGGCCTGCAATTCAAGGAACCATTGTATTAATCGGTATGTCTAGTTTGATCGGCGTTCCAGTAGGAGTTATGGGGGGAATCTTCCTTTCAGAATATGGCAATAACAGATTTGGCAAAGCAGTTAGATTCTTTAATGATGTATTGGCAGAATTTCCAACTATCGTGATTGGCATTTTTGCATTCGTTATGATAGTTCTAGTGCTTGGGAATTTTTCAGTTTGGGCTGGAACTTTCGCGCTTTCAATAATAATGCTGCCGATTATTACACGAACCACTGAAGAATCACTTAAACTAATTCCCATTACATATAGGGAAGCTGGGTTTGCACTCGGGATAAAAAGATGGGCTATTATTTTAAAAATAATACTAGCTCAAGCAAAAAGTGGGTTGGTAACCGGTATTTTACTTGCGGTTGCAAGAATTGCAGGTGAAACGGCACCGTTGATTTTTACAATTCTTGGAAGTAGTCAGTTTATGTCTGGCTTTGATGGCCCAATTGATGCACTACCGCTTAGAATTTGGAGACTTTCATCACTTCCATATGATAGTGCTGTAGCACAAGGTTGGGGTGCAGCACTAGTTTTAATATTAATAGTACTTTCAATAAATGTAGGAGTTCGATATGCTTTTTTGCGAAAACGAGGAGGCACTAGATTCAAAATGGTAGGGGGCTCACTATAATGGAAACACTAATAGAATCTCCAAATAAAATTAGTACTACTGAAGACGTAAAATACAAACTCGTTGCAGAAGATATTGTTGCAAGCTATGATAATGTTGTAGCAGTAAAAAATGTTACAATGAAATTTAGAGATAAAGCAGTAACAGCTCTCATTGGGCCATCAGGTTGTGGTAAAACAACATTTTTACGGTGCCTAAATAGAATGCATGAATTAACAAAAAATGCTAAAATCACTGGTAGGGTTTTACTTGATGGAGAAGATCTGTATACAAACAATCAAGATCCGATTATTAATAGGAGAAAGATCGGCATGGTTTTTCAAAAACCAAATCCCTTTCCAACAATGTCAATTTATGATAACGTTGCAGCAGGTCTGAAATTAAATGGTCTTAAAAACAAATCGGTGATTGACGAAATAGTTGAGGGCTGTCTTAAGATGGTCTATTTGTGGGATGAAGTAAAAAATGATTTGAAAAAACCCGGGATGAGTATTTCTGGTGGCCAACAGCAACGTCTCTGTATTGCAAGAGCTCTTGCTATTCAACCAGAAGTGCTTTTAATGGACGAGCCTGCTTCAGCGCTTGACCCAATAGCAACTCAAAAAATCGAGGAAATGATAAATGAATTAAAAAAAGAGTATACCATAATCATAGTAACTCATAACATGCAACAGGCAACAAGAGTTTCAGATTATACTGGCTTTATGTATTTAGGAGATTTGATGGAATTCGGAGAAACAAAACAAATATTTGAGAATCCAAGGAATGAAATAACAGCAAGATATGTACAAGGCCAGTTTGGATAGATAATGACGCGTCTTATCGATCCACATCTTACCCATTTATCTGAATTAATGCAACAGATGTGTGATCTGTCAATCAAAGGCATAAACTCGGCCATCGACTCTTATCTAGGGGGTCAAAATGCTCGGAACGAGGTTCACGAAATTTCTAATCAAATATTGAATTTGTATGACCAAGTGGGAGATTTGACCTTTGACATGATCTTAAGATACCAACCAGTAGCAAGTGATTTCAGGCTTATTAGATCATCAATTGAAATCTCATATGGGTTTACCAGGTTTGGAAGATATGCATACGATATAACAGTGGTTAGGGATATGTTCGGAGATCTTTCAGAATGTAAAAATGAAGTAATATACACTCTTTCTGGTGAAATAAAACATATGATTAATCTAGCAGTACAAAGTTTTGCCACTCTTGATTTGGACAAGGTAAGACAGCTTCTTTCAGATGAAGATCTTGTAGACAAATATTATAACAAACACCTTCCCACATTAATTAATTCAACAAATACAAAATGTGCTTTAGCTGATGCGCTAGTTCTTCGATATCTGGAAAGAATTGCTGATCATGCATCATTCATAGGTGAATCCGTTAATTATATCGTAACAGGAAAGCGTAAACATCACTAGTTAAATTCCCTAGGTGAAACAATTCAGTTATTTAAATAAATTAGAACTATATAGTTTACAATGATTTTACTTTACTATGTAATCTATGGGGTTCAAATGTAAATACTGAACAAAATCTCATAAACGCAATGACGAAAAAAATCATTTTAGGTGTAGCATTGATGCTTATCCTAATAATACCAGCAACATCACTTAACGCAATTGCTCAATCTGCAACGATTACTCTTAATGCAGCAGGTGCGACATTCCCATACCCTCTAATCGATAAATGGAGAGTTGAATACAACAAAATTCATCCAAATGTCCAATTAAACTATCAATCAATTGGTAGTGGGGCAGGAATCAAGTTGCATACAACCAAAGCAGTTGACTTTGCAGCATCTGATGCACCGTTACAACCAACTGAGGTTGCTAACGCTCCTGGCACATTGCATATTCCAGAAACAATTGGCGCAGTAACTATTACATACAACATTCCAGGAATTGCTAAGGGTTTAAAGTTGACGGGACCTGTTATTGCAGATATTTTTAGTGGTAACATAACCAAGTGGAATGATAATATGATAACAGATCTAAATCCCGATCAAAATTTGCCAAACCAACAAATTGTAGTAGGACATCGTGCTGATGGTTCAGGTACAACTTTTGTATTCACAAGCTATCTTTCCAAAGTTAGTCCTAACTGGCAAACCAAGGTAGGACAAGGCAAGACTGTGCCTTGGCCATTAGGAGTGGGAGGTCAGGGAAACGCGGGAGTTGCAGGAATAGTTAAGAGTACTCCATACAGCATTGGATACGTAGAGTTAGCTTATGTCATGCAAAATAATATGACTTATGCCTTCGTGCAGAATGCTGATGGCACTGCTTTTGTAGAACCGAATCTTGATACTATAGCAGCCGATGCAGCATCTGCAGCAGCAAATCTGCCTTCTTCGGACGGTGATTGGAGCAAAGTATCAATAGTAAATCAACCAGGGAATAACTCCTATCCTATTTCATCATTTACCTATCTATTGGTATACAAAGATCTATCCCAAGTAAGTAGTATGACGCAGGATAAAGCAAAAGCGGTAATAGACTTCATCAATTGGGCAATCCATGATGGACAGCAATTCTCCCCATCACTGCTTTATGTCCCATTGCCAGACTCTGTAGTTAAATTGGACGAGCAAGGACTAGCACAAATACAATACAACGGTGGGCCTGTTCCGGAGTTTGGCTCAATAGCAACTCTAGTACTTGTAATGGCAATTATATCCATAATTGTTCTCTCTGCAAAGACTGGGCTAAGATTCATACCAAAATACTAAACAATTTTCTCATTTTTTATTTTTTCAATTAATTTTATAGCAGATTCTTTACAAATTGAATTTTATCTAAAATCTGATATTAATGTATTCGATTACTTTTTAATTTATCGATCCTTTTTCATATTTTTTCATCTAATAAAATTTCTTCAAGGATTTTTTCTATCTAACTTACATTCAGGTTTCTATATAGTTGTGATACATTACAGCTATTTACATAATCTATGGAAGTCATATGTAAATACTGAACAAAATCTCATAAACGCAATGACGAAAAAAATCATTTTAGGTGTAGCATTGATGCTTATCCTAATAATACCAGCAACATCACTTACAGCACATGCTGACACTACACCACCAGCGCCACTAGATACTGACAAATACGCGTTCAAAGGAGCAGGCGCAACATTCCCATATCCTTTAATCGATAAATGGAGAGTTGACTACAATGTTCTATATCCACAAATCACTTTGAACTATCAACCAGTTGGAAGCGGGGCTGGCATAAATCTCTACACTAAAAAGACAGTTGATTTTGGAGCGTCTGATGCACCATTGGCACCATCCGAAGCTGCTAAGGCACCAAACACATTACATATTCCAGAAACAATGGGAGCAATTGTAGTTGCTTATAACCTTCCTGAATTTCCACAAAATGGATTAAAGCTAACCGGTCAGGTTCTTGCTGACATCTATTTGGGGAAAGTTATAACGTGGAACAATCCTGAAATCTCAAAACTAAATCCTGGCGTACAATTTTCTGCGAATAGAATTATTCTTGTACATCGCTCTGACGGTTCAGGTACAACTTTTGCATTCACAGACTATTTATCCAAAGTAAGTCCAGAGTGGAAAGGTAAAGTCGGGCAGGGTAAGTCAGTGCCATGGGTTGCGGGAGTGGGAGGTTCAGGAAATGCAGGAGTAGCTGCTATAGTAAAGAAGGTTCCATGGTCTTTAGGATATGTAGAGCTGGCATATGCTAAGCAAAATAAGATGGCATCATTTAGCGTTCCAATGACGTATGCATACATGCAAAACCACGACAAGACTGCATTTTTGGATGCAACAGTGGACACCACATTAGCTGCAGGTAAGGGAGCAGTATCATCAATGCCACAATCTGATGGAGATTGGAGCAAAGTATCTATAAACAATACACCAGGTGTTAACGCATATCCAATTGCAACCTACACATATTTACTTGTCAATGAAAACTTGGACAAGATAAAAGGAATGGATAAGCAAAAAGCAAGCGATCTAGTACATATGTTATACTGGTTTATCACCGACGGACAAAAAAGATCAACCAAATTATTGTATGTACCATTGCCTGACGGTGTAGTCCAGATAGATGAAAATGCACTCCATAAAATCATGTTTAATGGTCAACCAGTGTGGCCTTCAAGCCCATACTAGAAACAACAAAATCTCTCTCTTTTTCTTTTTGTAAAATCGATTTGAACCATCAATACTGAAAGATTCTGGAACAAATTCCATCTTTCCTATAACGTACTCAACTTAAAATACGCAAACAGGATTTTTTTTATGTTACTGTGAATAGCTCCAATATCCCTTTCTTTTTTTACGTTCTATCTCAATTAGTAACTTTGTCAATAATAATCCAGCTATAAAGCCACCTACATGTGCCATAAATGCTATTGATAATGACGCAAATGAACCGATGAAGGCATAAAAGATTTGTATTGCAAGCCAATAATATCCCCTAATATCGCCAAGCGCAGCTGTAATTCCCATTACGCCAGAAATTGCGCCAGATGCTCCAATTAGTACACTTGAACCATTTCCCAAGATAAAAGACGACACTGTACCATGCAGCAATGCACCTGCAATACCGGCTGCTAGATAAATCAAAAGAAATCTTGATCTACCAACTGATCTTTCTGCAAAGCCGCCAAGATATGCCAGTGCAAAAAGGTTGAACGCAATGTGGGCAATGTTTGCATGGATAAACATTGAGGAGAATAATCTTGTTATGGTATCAGATAATGGATGATTGTAGCGAAATAAATAATCCGGAATAAATCCATAGTGGGAAATAATATGGTCCTGCGAATTTGATAAAATGCCATATGCAAAAATTATCCCATTTACAATCATCAAAAGTGCTGTAATTGGAGGAGGGCTAGATATCTTGAGAAACACTAGTTCTTCACTTATAATACTGATAATTAATTATATCAAATTTGTATTGGATGGCAATTAAATTCTAGTCACAAACGATTCCGAATAACCTACTTTGATGACATTTTCCTCTAGACACGTTATGCATCATTACCTTTTGGACCTATTTTTATGTCACAATGACTGAAACTCAGGCTAATTTTTTACTTGATAGAAATCTTGAGAAAAATATAGCCGGAATTAGAGCTACAATTAATGCAAGCGAAACCACGGGAAATTCCGGAATTACATGAGTACCATAAATTGTTATTTCACCAGTCTGAGCTGGAAAGTTAATTGCAAGAGTTCTATAAATCGTAGACTTTGTTTCATTAAACTTGACTGGCTGTTTATCGGCAAGTACATAATAAACATCATCGCTACCATCAGCTTTCTTTGAGTCAATTAAATCTCTTGGTAATTGCATAAACAGCACCCCATCACTTTTTGTTCCCATTTTTATGTGCAAAGAAAATGTATCTCTGTCAATAGTAGTACCAAGTATTTGGCCTCCAATCGCATTATAATTTAACGTAAAGTCAGTGTTAGTGACAGCGATCGTGCCACCAGATACTTCAGGTGCACCTGGTACCGGAGTGGTTGAATTGTTAGGAAAGAGTGAAACAGAAGCTTCGGTTGATGGGTTACTTGTACCGATTAAATTTATAGTTGATACTCTATAGGTGTAAATATCTGGGCTCAATCCTGTGTGTAGATATGTGGTACTATTTCCTGCATTAGGGATTAGAACTAACCAGCCACCCAAGCTAGTTTTGAATTCTATTTTGTAGCCAGTCACTGGAGATTTATTGTTGTTTAATGGAGCAACCCATGAGAGTTTTACACTAGTTTTAGAGGCTTTGAGAGCAAATCCAGTTGGGGGATCAGGCTTGGATGTACATTGCGAGGAAGATGATGAAATAGAAGCTAGTGCAGAAGTGCTTGTTGGTGTTGCTGAAACCTCTGCCGAAGGATTACTCTGACCACCACCCAAGAAAAGAGCGGTAACTACAAAAGTGTAGGTCTTGCCAGTTACCAAATTATTTATAGAATAATTTGTGGTCAGTCCCGTGCTGTCTATTATGGTATCATAAACATTTGGGGAAAGTTTCTTGTCTATCTTGTATCCTGTGACTGTTTCCCCATAAGTTTCTGAAGGAGGAAACCAAGAAAGACCAATTGCAGTTGGAGATACTGCGATAGCAGTAACTCCTGACGGAGTAAATGTTTTTGCTGGCATTGCAGATGCTTCATTTGACGAGCCTCCCATGCCAATGCAATTGATTGCTGATACTCGGAAAGTGTAAGCTGTGCCTGCTGTCAGGCCTGTTTTGGTGTATGAGGTAGCTGGGCTTGCAGTATTTGCAACCAAAACTGAATATTCGTTTGAGCCGGTTTTGTATTTTATATCGTATCCAATAATAGAAGAACCTCCAGTGTTTTTGGGGGGATTCCATGATAAACTAATGCTTGTTTCAGAGGAAGGAAATGCGCCAAGGCCGGTAGGTGGATCTGGGACTGTACTTATTTGCACTGGTATCGCTGTTGCAGTATTTGATGAATTACTTGTACCAACTGAATTTATTGCAAAGACTCTATAGGTATAAGTGTGAGTAGTTGTTAATCCTGTGTTTGAATAGCTAGTGTATGAGCTACCAGTATTTGAAACAAGATTTGTAAAATTACCAAAGTCTATCTCGTATTGAATTTTGTATCCTGTCACAGGAGGTCCGCCGTTATCTGTTGGCGAAATCCATGAGAGGTTTATTTGAGTTGCTGAATATGATGTAGCAATAAGACTAGTTGGTGGATTTGGGGGTATGTTTAGAGGCGGAGAGGATGATTTTTTTGGCGTAGCTACAGCTTCAAGTGATGGGTTACCTATCCCAACTGAGTTTATTGCAGAAACGCGGTATATGTATGTCGTCCCAGTAGAGAGGCCTTTATTGGTATATTGAGTAACATTTCCTGTTTTATTAAGCAAAGCATAATTAGATGTTGGAACCTTGTATTCAATTTTATAACCTGTTATGGCTGCACCACCATTGTTTTGAGGCATACTCCATGACAAACTTACGCTTGTAGGAGATATAGCTGTTGCAGTAAAACCAGTAGGTGGATCTGGAACTGTTTTTAATGTCTGTGCATATGAACAATTTGAAAAGACAAGAACGCCTGTTATTGACAGAGCAATTATCAACACTAGTTTTCTAAATTCTGTTTTTTTGATGTTACATTTAGTACCGGATTCAAACACTACTGGAAACTCTCTTTGTTGTTTTTAGGGATTGCTGATAAATAATAAGCCTGTTGGGGAATTATAGAACCAATAAATTTGTCGTAATATGGAAACACAGACAGATCTGATTTTGTATTTATACTAAAATTCGTGTAAGACTTCATTACAAGCAGCTCGTTATTAGATTCGGTGCGGTTATTTGATTATGAGATTCTTTGAAATAGTCATAGGAATTGCTCTTTTAGTTGGCTCAATTTACGGCTATTCTAATTCTACAACTCTCATACCTGAAATACAAAATTACTTGACTACTTCCATGTCGGGATTCTTTCCAGATATTGTAGGTTCACAAAACTCTATACTTTTGCGTATGAGTTATCCTGCAATGAAAACAATGATTAAGATTACACAGCTTGGCTTTGTTAGCATAGCTGCTTCTGCTTTGATGCTTTTGGGTTTTGGTATTGTGGCAAAAAAGAAAACACCAAATATTCAAAATATCGCGATTCAGAAAATAAATGAAAATTCAAAACCAGAAATGGTATCAAAGAACATAATGAATGAATCATTGCATATCTATCCAAACATTCTTCAAATTCTTAAAGAGCGATTAGCTAAAGGACAGATAACCAAAATAGAATTTGAGAGACTCAAAAAATTATTATGCTTTGACGAATAGAACAATTCTTACTTTTGAATTCTGACTCATGAATATCATTATCAGATCATCTCCATTTTTTATCTGATCGATAGAACCTGATTTCCAAATTTGGCAGAACAGGTTTATCTTCAAGTAATTTTATTTTTATGCAACGGGGTTGTGGAAATGTCTGGCGCAGTGGATGAATTCATTCTAAAACATTTAGGTGAGAGGACACTGCGCAAAATTGAAAACAGATTGTTTGAAAAATATAAGATACCACTGGATCAAGTTCTATTTGAGTTCGAAAAGTTCGATATAGTACTCCATGAATTTTTTGGAGAGGGAGCAGAGGGATTAGAATATCAACTCTTCAAATCATTGCACGCAATCTCAAAATAATTTATTCTTTACGCAATCAATTAAAAGATACGCCTCTGTTTTGATATCATTGGCAAAATGTGATGTAGCTATAATCGGGGGTGGATTGCTTGGGACCTGCATCTCATACTGGCTTTCCAGTCTTTATGATATTGAAGTCAATGTGATTGAAAAAGAGCCAGAAGTTGCAATGCACACAAGCAGCCGTAATACAGGAGTTGTACATTCCCCTTTCTATCTAAATCCTGAAAAGAAGGCCAATCTTGCCAAGGCCGCCTTTGTATCCCACGATTTGTGGAAAAGATTTGTAGAAAAAAAAGGGCTTGCATGGAAGACAGTTGGAACACTAGAGATTGCCTTGGATGACATCCAGCATAAGATACTAGAAAAATATCTAAAATGGGGTGTTCAAAACGGAATCTCGGAAGAAAATATAGAGTTGCTTGATAAAAATGATGTTGCAAAAAAAGAACCAAACGTATCCTGTCACTCTGCTGTATTTTGTAGGACTGATGTTGCTGTTGACTATGGTAAGCTAACACAAGAACTAAAAAAAGAATCACAAAAAAATGGAACAAAATTTTTATTAAATCATAAAGTAGAATCAGTTGAAAACGAAAAAGAACCTGTCATAACTTTTGAAAACAAAACACAACTATCATCAAATCTAGTAATAAACTGTGCAGGAGGATACTCACTTGACATTGCAAAAAAGTTTGGAATAGCATTACAATATTCCAATCTTCATTTTCGAGGAGAGTACTGGATTGCGCAAAAAGAATACACTGATATCGTGAAAACAAATGTTTATTCTGTTCCAAGCTATCCTGATTTTCCGTTTTTAGATCCGCACTGGATCTTACGAGCTGATGGAAGAAGCGAGGTGGGACCAAATGCAGTACCTGTGCCAAGCCCTGAGACCTATTCTGGTTACGTTGGAAATGTAGAGACATTTATCTCAAAGTTGGCTGATGTTGTTACTGGGAATGCAAGAAAACTTTTCCTGAATGCTGATTTTATGAACCTAGTTGCAAAAGAATGGTTAAGCTCAATCTCCAAAGTAGTAATGATAGAACGGGTGCAAAAATTCATTCCAAAAATAAAACCAGAATATTTCTCAGAACGTGGTACTGCGGGAATTAGGACCCCCATAATAACACCAGAAGGGACATTTTTGCCAGATGTGATGGAGCTTGAAGGTCCTAACTCATACCATATTTTAAACTACAACTCTCCTGGGGCAACTGGTGCACCGGCGTACTCTGCATATGTTGTAAAGACATTGCAGGAAAAAGGGCTTTTGGATTATACTAAAAATGCCAAAGAATCAATTTGGAATTTTGAACATATCACGTAACTCTATAGAGTGACCAATTCCTAAAATAACCTCTATTTTTCTTGAAATTTCCAAGATTTTCAGAGTCTCAACACATCCCTCGCATGTACAATAAATTATCAAATTGTCGTTATACCAAACTAGCTGGTGTACCTTTTTTCTAGATACATGGATAAACCCAACCTTACCTAGCGATTTGTTATATTGTTGTTCTATTTTCTTTGCGTTGTATAGATCTAAAGATAGCAGTTCTTCTATTCTTTGAGCCCTGACACTATGTTTTCCTTGTTTCATTTTGTTTAGGATTAACTCTCCTTCATTTCCTATTATCTCGACATATCGCATTGAATCATCTACTGAAAGGATCTCATACACTAGTTTGGTAAAATCCACATATGACAAACCCTGAATAGGCATCTTTATTTTTTGCATGTAACAAAAATTACAAACAGGATGATTTGGTTCTATTTTGAATCTGGTCTTGAATTAGTACAAAAATAAGGTTATCAAGCTTCCCTGACTTTGTATTTTCTATCAATCCAGGATATGACACAAAGATGGCAAATTCCCTTAAATGCGTTGTATCTTGGTTCCCAGAACAGCTCGGTACTATGTTTGCAAAGGGGGCAGATTGTTTTTTTAGATGCTTGTAGGTTCTGGCGCATTCTTTTTTCATTTGTATCGCGTTTCTATTAGTACTGGTATGTACCAATAACATACAAACTCTTGTTCTTGGGGATTTTTTAGGTTTGCAATACAACCAAACTTAATATTTTGTGTAAATCAAGCAAAACATGTGCTTCCTGAACACTGTTCCATTAGAGAAAAGGGAATAGACTGCCCAATGCCTCCAGAATTTATCATATCTATCAAGGTAAAAGAAGATGAATACATGGTTGGCGTAACCTGCGATGGCCACAAAAAGGCATTTGCGGAAAAACTAGAAATCTTACAAAAAGATGGAAAGGTACCAAATGGAACCATTCACTTTACTGGCCTAAAGGCAGTTGGTACAGACTGTATACGAATGGATCCAAACGACTTGATTCAACTTTAAAACTACAGATACAATTAAGAAGCTAGTTTATCATTCGTCAATAAAAATAGTCTGCTTTCGGTTCCAAATCAAAAATATGCTTTCTGTTATAAAACTTGATTTCTAGAATGGACTAGTTGATTCGTGCCAAACTAATGAATGACAAATAACACAAACAGGAAGTGTGATTGGAATTTTGTAACTTTCTTCGCGCTCTTCTTTGGATAGCATCTCTTTGTTTTCAATCCCAACTTCTTTATCGGCGATATTTTTTACTGATATCATTTTACGCGAGATCTTATGATGTTTTAATTTTTTGATGAATTCTTTTTCAAGCTCTAAAGATTTTAGATGTGTATCTCTTTCATTTGCTAGTTTTTCTAAGGATTCTAAGATTCCTTCTATTTCTTCGTTGCCTATTTGAATTTTATTTCTGTCGTGAAAGGACTCTACATGTCTATAATAACCGCTATCCGAATACCAAATTGATTTTTTTCCAATATTTTTTTCCAAATTTATATTACGATTGTTTTCGTAAATTTGGTCATCATCGATTTCTTTTCTTAATTCTAGTATCTTTGCTCTGATCTCAGAAAGAGTGCTACACTTTGAAAAATCCTTCCTTAGATCTATTAGATCTTTTACTTTTGGTATGACTAATTTGAAAGAATCTGTGTCAAAGAATACTGAATCAATTTTAACGTCTAAATTTGAATTTTCAGTGGATCTTAAAATTTCATCCAGATGTGACTTTAGGCTATCTTTCTTATTTTGTAACTTGGATTCAAGATTTGTGATTTCTGAGTCATATCTTTCAGTTATCGCATCTAAATTGTGAATTAGATATTCATGAACTTGGGCTTCAGGCCTTTTGCAGATATAACAACGATTCTCATTAACTGAACGAGTCTTAGATTCATGTTTTTCGTGTTGATTTAATATTTGCATGTATCCTTTGTTGAGGATTAGAGTTGCTAAAAGATAGTATGTTATTTGGACTTACTTCCGCATCCGTATATTTGCATGTCAAGTATTTAGATATCCTTAGTTTTCCTTCTCTCATGGGAAAAACACTGGTTATAATGATAATAATTTTTGGTCTCATTATATCTGGATTCTTTTTACCTATAATGCCATACCTGCCACCATGTCCACCTGGCACAGAGCCTTGTATGCAACCAACTGAAAATATGTCACTATATGATTTTCTTTCTAGACATCAAACCTCAAGATTATCCAATCCATAGTTTTAGCGTTAAGCTATGGATTTTATGATTGAAAAATTGCTGAAACTTGCGGCTGTCATGTTTGTCGCAAAACTTTAGATTAAGTTTAGATATGAAATTGCGTGTGGCCGAAATCTCTGAGATTTATGAAAGATGGTACCAGAGCTTGATAGAAAAAGAATACGGTCATGAAGTATCTCAAATGATAGCGTCTTTGGTAGCTTATCAAGCTGAAGAGGTAACAATTTCAGATGGTGTTAAGGAAAAATTGGTGGAATTGAACATACTAGGCAAAGATGGCAAGATAAATGTAAAAAATCCCAGAAACAGGATAGAATGGGTTGAACTTGCTATAAGATTGCAGCTTCACTATGTAAATAATAATTATAGATTTTAGTTATATTGAAGTAAAAATGATATCCCACCGTTTTACTCGTGAAAATCTGTAGTGTCTCGTAAATTCATAACAAAAATGTTATTATGGTTCAAATTCTGGTGATCCCATGACATTAGCGGGGTATAGACAAGGTCATCTCATTTGACTACATACTAAAGCTAGAATGAAAGTAATAATGAAAGTATGAATCAAATTATAGATCATGCAAAAACATGACTAACTGTTGAATAAGAAAAAGATTGCACTCATAACTATCTACATATCTGCAGCAATAGTTGCGGCATATCCACTAGCACTAGCAACACAGCAATATGCAAAATTTAATCCGGATTCAAAGCATCTAGCAGAAATAATCCTTCTGGCTCTTGTTGGTGGGTCGTTATTCGCGCTTAGACATACAAAAAGAATCACTGCAGAAACTTTAGAAACAATTGAGAATGTTGAATTGTTAACACTGATAGTAATTCCAAGTGTTGAAATGTCAACATTCTTGATGAAAACACCTTCAAATTTTGTGTGGGCCATGTTACCATTCATGGTAGGCACAATGAGTTGGTTTAATCTAATAGTTGCAAGACATAAAATCTCTAAAGATCCAAAACAAGAAAAAAAATTCGTATTTTTTTCTGTGTATATGATGTTCGTTTTAGTTCTGATTGCTTTAGCTGCTACTTGGGAAATACTGGCACTTATACCATATCAAAATCACTTGTACTTTCAAAAGTGATGAAGAAAGAATAGCAAGACAGGTGAAACTTGAAATATCAAAATTAAAAAGAAAATGCGTCTATTGAAAGGTTAATCTTTCCACATATTTATTTAGAATTGATGAAAACTTATCATTCTCTCATTTTTGTAATATTTGTAGTCTTAGCGTTGATTTTTTTCCATTTCCTACCGTCTGTCAATGGTGAACAGATATCATCCAACTGTCGTTTTGGCACTAACTTATGCGAAACTAATGTGAGTGTTAATTCTATAACAATAGGTTCAGCCAATTTACGAGACCAAATAATAGATATGCAGATCGGTGGGATCTCCATAAGTGCAAATCATAATTTTACTGCACAAATTAAAGTCAACGGCATGCCTTTTCAAAATTTTATAATTCAAAATTATACCAATCATACCAATGGTTGGCATTATGGGTTTGTGAATAACATACAAGGTAGAAATAATCCAATAACTCAAACTATCAATTTTTGGCCCTTCAATGAATATTCTTTTGATGTGTGGATATACGTCTATGAAAATGTTACATCCAAACATGACGATACAATAAGAACTGGTTTTGAACAAGAACTAGCCTATCAAAAAATATGGCAAATTGAAGGCAGGGAAGATTCTGTTAATCATGATGGTGATAAAAACCTGACAATATTCCATGATACAGTCAGTTTTCATTACACTGACGATTATAAAAATTACAATTTTTTTATTGCCTTTGTATTTATCGCAATTCCAGTTATTCTCATCCTCTCACATATTTTCATAAAAAATTTAAGCACAGAAAAACACATAATGATATTTCTCGGGGCAATTTCTGTAATGGTGTTTGTGCTTTTCACCGTAAGACAGTATGTGACTTCTGGTTATTCCTTAAATGAAACGATAACATCGCTCATTACCGTTGGTTATGGGATTGGTTTTATAATTTTCATTTATAGAAAAAGACGCATACGGTATCCAAATTGAAGACGATTTTGCCAGAACAAGATAGAACATAGTTTGCAGGTATCCAAAAAAGGATCATGACATTGATCCTGATGGTCGAAAATACTGTACGAATTGTAATGCAAACTTGTGATTTGTTGAAAAGTTAATCTTCAGCTATTAATTCTCATAAAATATGGTTGAAGAAGAATTTGATATAACTCCAAAAATCATAAAGAATAAGAGAAAGAGATTTTCTGAACAGGCTATTCTGAAACGTCTTGTCGATGTTAAAGCAGAGTGTAAAAAATGTCATCGAACAGCTCGTCAAACTCAACTTGATCTACATCACAAAGATGGGGATTCTAGCAATGATGATTGGACAAATATTGTGATCTATTGTAGAGCGTGCCACAACGACAAAGAAGGAACAATTCCAAGAAAGCGTGACAGGTAAATCTAACACAATGATCCTAAGAATCAGTGGTTGCTTATTTGAGCAGACGAAAAAACCTCAGAGACTTACAAGATAATTCTTGAAGGTAATTGCATTCTAGTTCATTATTCGGTTTCTTAAAAAACTGTAAATATTGAAGTAGATTTGTTATTTGTGTGGTAAGAGGAAAATCTGTAAGAAAAACGGCTATTAGCAGAATTAACTTACCACGTGACAATACCAAACTCAAAATTGTAAATTATCTTTTAACTAAAAATTCAGGTGCTCGAAGATATGAAATTCAACACAAGGCAGGTATACGAAAACAAGAACCTAGAGAATTTAAAAAATTTCTCTTGGAAATGTGCGAAGAAGGGTGGATAAAAGAAAGTAAACTTGACATAAGCGGTGGAATAGACGTTTATGAAATAACCGAGAATGGTAGGAATGCAGTGAATAAGGCTAAAGAATTATTGAGAGAAAACCATCCTTTGACAAAATTACATGCTTTCAGTTATCTTGATGAGTTATAATTCATTTTATCAACTTCTTGAATTTCTCTGATGATCTAAGATTATCAAAATCTCTATCTTCTTTAATTTCGTCTTTTAGTTTTGGTTCTAGTGAACAAGCTACAGTCAAAGCATAGATTGCATCATCTACCTTATTCATTAAAGAAAGAAATCTTGCTTTTGAATACCATAGGTCATAGTCTTTCTCTTCTAATTTTATTGCATTTTCTATTGTATGCAAAGCCATTTCTTTATTTCCTAAGTAGAAGAGTGCTTCTGAGAGGTTCAACAATGCGTCAACATCCTCATTATCAATTTCTAAGGCTTTCTCAGCAGCATCTTTTGCCTCAGAATATCTTTTCAAATTTAAAAGTGCATCAGATTTGTTTATCCATGCATCGACATTTTCTGGATCAATCTCTATTGCTTTTTCTGTAGTTTTCAAAGCATCATCATATCTTTCTAAATCTGCTAACGCACTTGATTTGTTTATCCAGCCAAGAACTTCGTTCGGATCTGCTTCAATAGCCTTTTCTGCTGCCTCTAAAGCCTCTTCGTATCTTCCTAGTTCTGAGAGTGAGTAGGATTTGTTAACTAATGCTTCATTGTCTGAAGATTTTATTTTTAATATTTTATCATAACAGAATATTGCTTCTTGATGTTTATCCAACTCAGTGAGTGCCTCTGCCACATTGAATAAAGCATCAATATTTTCAGGATCAAGTTTTAATCCTTCTTTGTATTGGCCAATGGCTTCAGAATATCGACTTTTTTCTAGTAATTTGTTTGCCTCTTCAAAATAATTATCGGCCACTCCTTTATTATATACAGTCTTGATCTTTTTGCCTAATGTTTTCCATGACAACTTAAAAACTATATCTGATTTTTGGTATAAAACTCGCTTTCAGTTTTAATGAAGGTGCACTGAGAAAAACTAGGGGTATTTTGATTAGTTGTTAAATGACTCTACAAAAATCTGAAAATTCTTTCATCAACATTGAACCTCCGTTATAAGATTCTCTAGCCTATTAGACTCATGAATCACAACTTACGACAATGTCTTGAACTCAAGAACAGGAAACACTCTCCTGTAGAAAGGCCGGTAGGAAGAATACCGGTAAAAGAGGGTAAAAATCTTCCAAATAGCGAAACAGAAGATGTTGGTGGATTTTCCTTATGTCCAGCATATTCTGTAAAGGAACTACGCAATATAGAACGTATGAGAAGAACAGAAGCAAATAGACATGGTATAACCAATTCCATTTGGACTCTGAAATCAGGAGGAAGATTAGCATGGTAATGGCTTCAACTCTGGAAGACAAAACCAAGTGTCCAATATGTGATTCCAAAGTAAATGATCTAGACTTGGCACAAACGGGTATCTCAAAAGAAGCTTTGAAAACACTGCGACGACACATGCGAGAAGAAACCTTCAGTCTACTTGTACAACTGGTAGATATAACCATGAGAAAAATCGATCCTGACAAAATGGGTGTAGAATCTGAGACGAAGAGACTCATAGCAGAACTACAGAGAACAGTTGAAGAAGTAAAAGAAAGAATAACTGGTACAGCTGTGGGAAAAATTGGAGAGTTCATAACCATCAAGGACCTTAAGACAATTTCTCCAACCGACGATTTCTCTGAAGAAAATGCACACAAGGGTGGAACCGATGTTGTAGCAATTGTAAAGGAGAATGGTGAAGAAATAGGAAAGGTCGCAATAAGTGTGAAATATGACCTTCAGTGGGGAATCGACTTTTTACAACAGCTCAACAAAAACATGCAACAGGAATCGACTAATTTTGGAATTCTTGTTACAAAGGATTTTCCAAAACAAGCCCTGAACGACAAAGCCTATCTCAAGGAAAGTAAAACTGGTACGATGGTCTTGATAGTAAAACCAGAGTACGTGAGTGTAGCATACACCGGTTATAGATGGGCTGTCATCGCAGAACAAAAAGCACAACACTGCGTAAAGAATATGAAAGAACAACTCGAAAAACGTGAAACTATTGCCAAGGCGGTAATAGAATGGCTCAATGGAAGCGAGTTTCAAAAAACAGTTGGTAACATAGATCAAGCAAGGGAACTCTGTGAACAAACTGTGTCTGTATTGAATAGTATGGCAAAGTACATGACACAAAAGATAGGAGAAGCCAAGAGAGAACAAGAATCCATACAGGAGATCTTGAAGAATACAAAGAATGGTGTAGAGGATCTTAGAGGAAAACTTGATGCAGGAGGAATAAAATGAGCATCCGAATTTTTGAAGGAGAACTTACTCACCAAAATCCAATCTGTACAGAGTGTAACAATCATTGTTACTCTCTGTATGTTGGTGGCAAGAAAGACAAAGTTCAAGACATGTATTTTTGCAAAAAATGCAAAATAATCTACAAACTGCCGCAAAATAAAAAATGTAATATAGTTGTGGGTGGATCGAAATGATCCTATCATTGCAACAACTAATCCATACCTGTCCACATTGTGGCTTCCGCGTAACTGGTAGCGATGCAATTTCTATGTTTTTTGGATGGAGAAAATCTTTCAGGACTGCTAAAGAACCATCGTACATGTTGATTCCACAATCATGGTGTATACGATGTAGATCAAAGGAGGCAAGAAGATATGAGTAATGAAATTGTAAGTAATGGGCCCTATACTGGCAAGATTGTAATACACTCTTCAGTTATTGAAGAAGTCTCAAAATATCCAAACGCCTTAGATGCAATTAGAGAATACATCGCAAATGCATGGGATGCTGATGCGGATAGATTAGAAATTACAGTAAATGATAATTCATTACGTATAGAAGACTGGGGTACTGGAATAGCAAACTTTGATTTATTTTGGGGTGTTGCTGATCAACACAAAGCCGCAATCGAACTTACTCCAAAGTTCGGAAGAAAGCCGATTGGAAGAAAAGGTCTTGGTAAACTAAGTTTTGCAATGCTTGGAAATAAAATCACTGTTGAAACAAGAACTCCTTACAAAGCCGAATACTCGTATGCTGATTTTGACAAGATGGAGTTTTACGGATTTCCCAGAGGAAAAATTGATGAGGTTTTGTCTCATAAAGGAAGTCAGATAACCATCAGAGAACTAAAAATTGAATTAAAGAAAGACGAGATAATAGAATACATCAAGGAAAATCTATACGGACTAATTTTACCAATTGCATGCAAAGATAATCCAATGAGAGTTTTTGTAAATGGAGAAAAAGTAGTTCCGCGACAAATAACAGGAACATCAGGAATAATCAGTACTCCATTTGGAGATATTCACTGCAATCTTACTCCAAACAAGACATCAAAAATAGATGCTCTATATCGAGGAGTAAAGGTTCGTGAGGTAAATCCAGCCCCAACTCATCCAGCTAAAGGATATTTTACCGTAGATTGGGTAACACCTACCCCTGATAGAAGTAATTTTACAGACTCTGAAGAGGCCAGATTATTTTTCTTAGAAATAAAAAAGTATGTTCTAAGAAACATACCAGCAAAAAGCGAAGACTCTCCGAAAGATCTAGAAAAAAGCTTGCGAGAGGTTTCAAGACTATTTGATCAAATTCTTCGCGATATGGGAATGTTGCCACAAACAATGATGCCTGTGTCAAGAACGTCAAAACCCTCTGACTTGCAACTTGGTGGAATTGCAGAAAAGGACACTACAACTAACGAGGAAACAATAGAAAAAGAAAAACAAGAATCAGAAATAGAAAGAAAAAGATTGCAACACAAAATTCTAAAGGGAGAGGATAGGCCATTGAAAAGTGCCTATGGGATCAATTATGCTGCAAGAAAACTAGGTAAAGATAAACCTGCAATAGTATCATACAAAGAGGAAAAACTAATTATCATTAATTTGGATCATGATTTGGTTAAAAATATCCATAATCTACATCCTAATCAGAAGAACATAGCATTGGGATTTCTAATAGCTCGTGGGCATTTCCACATACTTGAGTCGTTTAAAACCATAGTAAGTTATGAAGAATTTATAGATTCAATGATTACAACATTACTCACAAAAATGAAAGTTACCGAATAGAATTGGGAAAAGACATCAGTTCAGATGAATGTGAAAATACAGATCCCATTAGTGGATCAAGCATCTTGAGTAGTTGAATTAGGAAATGCCAAACTATCATACGAACTATCCTTTCAAAGTCCTATTGCACGATGGACGAGAAGTACAATTAGGTTTTAATGATAATCAAAACAGAGTTCTAATTACTGAAACAAATGCACCACTTTTGACTCTTCAAGAAGCCTTCAAGAGTGAGGGCTTCTCAGAAACACATCTTGAGGAGACTAAACCAAATCAAATCTCGCAAGGCCTTGTCAAACGATTGACACGAGATTGGGATATGCACGTGAGATTTCTTCAACTACACCAAGGATACGTAGCAATTGATGCTGAGGTGGAAACATCGAGAGAATACTTACAACACATTGGTGGCAATTGGATCTCAGTTGTTTACGAGGTTACTACTATTCTTCAAAAATATGGAATAGCATTTTTCATTTGGCACAAGACTGCAGCAAATTATGTAAAAACTATATTTCAAAATGCGGGTTTAATTCTATACGAAATAGCCGACAAGATAGAATGGAAACCTATTGTAATAGGAGCAGTTGCAGGAATTGCATTAGGTAGGATTCTAGATGATGAAAAAATCACCAGAAAAGCAATTAAAGGATTTACAAAAGTATTTTTGAATAATAACAAACCACGAAAGATAAAAAAGAGAAGATCAAAAGATAAATCCAGAAAACTACACAAAAGGAAAAATAATAATAAAAGATTCAGTTCTAAAATTAAAGCCTATTTTACTTGAATTTAAGCAAAAATACCTAAA
>Ga0210384_10001682_pt1 | contig 29135 bp, 34 predicted proteins | sample IncBWH2MmetaG_FD_160574 | JGI IMG/M metagenome (GOLD analysis project Ga0210384, IMG submission 160574) | Forest soil microbial communities from Barre Woods Harvard Forest LTER site, Petersham, Massachusetts, United States - Inc-BW-H-2-M | ecosystem: Environmental > Terrestrial > Soil >...
GAATGCCTTGGCGTCACTGCCGAACGGTGACCCTCGAGAGTGCGACTTGAACGACGAGCGGTTCAAAATCTTTACGGGCACGGCAAACCCTCCCCTGGCGGAGGCCATCTGCCAGCATCTGAACGTACCGCTTGGAAAGGCTTTGCTCGGACGCTTCAGCGACGGTGAGATTTATTTCCAGATACTGGAAAACGTGCGCGGCGCCGATGTTTTTGTGGTGCAGCCTTGCTCCTATCCTGTCGACAACAATCTTTTGGAACTGCTTTTGATGATTGACGCGTTCAAGCGCGCTTCCGCATGGCGCATCACCGCCGTGCTGCCGTATTACTGCTACGCTCGGCAGGACCGCAAGGACAAACCACGCGTTCCGATATCCGCAAAGCTGGTGGCCGATCTTCTGGAAACTGCCGGTGCCAGCCGTGCGCTTACGCTGGATCTGCATGCGCCTCAAATTCAGGGATACTTCGACGTTCCCGTGGACCATCTGTACGGTTCGCCGGTGTTGGTGGACTATTTCCGCAATTTGAAACTCCCAAACTTGACGGTCGTCTCTCCCGATGCCGGCGGCGTGGAACGCGCGCGTGCCTTTGCGAAGAAGTTGGATGCTCCGCTGGCTATCGTCGACAAGCGCCGCGTGGATCTCGACGTGACCGAAGTGATGAACCTGATTGGTGACGTCAAGGGCCGGAGCGCTCTGATTGTCGACGACATTATCGATACCGCCGGCACCCTGGTAAAGACCGCTGATGCCTTGCTTCGCGAAGGCGCCACTCAGGTGTTTGCGGCTTGCACCCACGCGGTGTTCTCCGGACCGGCCGTGGAGCGTATCGAAAATTCGCGCATCACGGAAATTGTAGCTACCGATTCTGTGCCCATATCCGAAGCAGCGAGGAAGTTGAAAAAGGTAAAGATTTTGAGTGTCGCGGACTTGCTGGCGCGCGGCATTCGTTCCATTCACGAGGAAACATCGATCAGCGAGCTGTTTATTTAGATTTCTCCGGCCAGTTGCACGCCGGAATAGATTCCACCGCAAGTGGCGAAACACTCCACGGCAAGTGGGTAATCGGAAGGAAAGAAAGCATGGCTGACATTATTGTGGAAGGGGCGCCTCGCGAGGCGCGGGGCAAAAACGAAGCGCGCCGACTGCGCGTGTCTGGTAAGGTGCCTGCGGTGCTGTATGGTGGCAAGGGCAAGGCTCTTGCTCTTGCCGTCAACACCAAACAGGTCACCGCGATTCTGCGCTCGGAGTCTGGGCAAAACACTTTGTTCAAGGTCGATCTGGCCGGCAAGCACGAGCCCGCGATCGTCAAGGATTGGCAAGTGGATCCGGTTTCCGGCCGCTTGCTGCATGTGGACCTGATCCGCGTGGCCATGGACGTTCGCATGCGCGTGAAGGTTCCGGTGCACACCTTCGGCGAGCCTTCGGGCGTGAAAGTTCAGGGCGGCGTCTACGAAGTCGTCACCCGGGAAGTGGAAGTGGAAGTTTTGCCCGCGGACATTCCCACGGAATTCCGTGTGGACGTCGGCGGCCTGGCGTTGAACGAAAGCGTTCGCGCTGGCGACCTGCCGATCGATAAGAACAAGATCAAGCTGATCACCGACCCGCAAACAGTTCTCTCTCACGTCGTGACGTTGCGCGCCGAGGAAGAGAAGCCCGCGGAAGTAGTGGCGGCGACGACTCCAGCCGAGCCCGAGGTCATTAAGAAGGGCAAGAAGGAAGTCGAAGGCGAAGAAGGCGAAGAAGGCGCCAAGGGTGGCGAGAAGGGCGAGAAGCAGGAAAAGAAGAAGTAATTCTTTTCCGTTCGCCTGGCGCGGCAAACTATGCGGCTCATTGTTGGCCTTGGCAATCCTGGCCCGGAATATCAATGGACGCCGCATAACCTCGGTTTCCTTGCAGTGGATGAAATCGCCAACCGCGCGGGAATTCGAGTGGAGCGGCCGGAAGCCAAGGCGCTGGTCGGACTGGGGAAAGTTGCCGGGCACGAGGTGATTCTGGCGAAGCCGCAGACGTATATGAATCTCAGCGGATTCTCGGTTCGCGATCTGCTGGAAAAGTACGAACTGGAGTCAGCGGATCTTCTGGTGATGTTCGACGAACGCGATCTGCCCTGGGGCATGATTCGCATTGGCGAGCGTGGCAGCCCGGGAACGCATAACGGCGCGAAGTCGGTCACCAGCGTGCTGGGAACGCAGGAATTTGCAAGGCTTCGGTTGGGATGCGGTCCGGATCATCCGGTGGAAGATTTGGCCGCGTATGTCCTACGGCCGATGAAGAAGGCGTTGCTGGAAGTTGCCTCGGAAATGCTGGTGACGGCCGGCGACGCAGTAGAAGCGATTCTGACGCAGGGGATCGCCGCGGCGATGAATAAATACAACCGGCGCAATCCGCCGCCGGAAGAAACACCGGAGTAGCAATCGAGCTGAACAGGATTTCCCGGGCCATGCGCCCGGTAAGGTAAGAAACGAGGTCATCATGGAAGAGCGTTTGTACGATTTGATTTTCATCGCCCGCCCGGCTACGCCGGAAGACGAAGTCAAGAAAGTGCTCACCACCATCGAGCATGCTTGCAGCGAAAAGGGCGCCAAGATCGAAAAGACCGAGTATTGGGGCACGCGCAAGCTGGCCTACAAGGTGATGAAACACCGTGAGGGCATCTACGTGTACCAGCAGTTGCGCACCGTGAACCCGGAGCTGGTGCATGAAATCGAGCGCCGCCTTGGCGTGCTGGATTCGGTCATCAAGTATCAGACCGTGCGTCTGGATGAAGACCTCAAGCGGCAGAAGAAGCTTGCGCACAAGCGCGAATTACGTGCTGCGCGCCGTCCACGCCGCGCTACCGCCCCGGCTCCATCGGCACCTCCTGCGCCTCAAGCACCGGCGGCCCCCGAAGCAGCTCCCGCGAGCTAGTAGTACCTGCATTTTTCCCGGCGCTTTGATCTGCGCCGGCGCAACTTTATGAATTACAGGACTTTGTCTCTCAGGAGCGAAGCCTTATCGGAAAGGTAGGAAGGTATGTCAGAGGAACCAAAACAAGCGCAAGCTCCGGCTTCGGCGCCGTCTGCGCCTCGTGAGGGCGGTCACACGGGCGGTGGTCATTCCGGTGGTGGTCATTCCGGAGGAGGACATTCTGCTGGCGGCGGGCGTCGTGAAGGCGGCCCGGGCGGAGGCGGTGGCGGGCGCCGCGAAGGCGGACCCGGTGGGCCGGGTGGTGGTCCAGGCGGACCGCGCCGCGGCAAACGCCAATATTTCCGCAAGAAGAAGGTTTGCAAGTTTTGTGTCGAGAAGATGGACATGATCGACTACAAGCGCGCGGACATTCTTTCGCAATTCGTGCAGGAGCGCGGCAAGATTCTCCCGCGCCGCATGACCGGCGTGTGCTCACGCCACCAGCGCTGGCTGGGTGTAGCAATCAAGCGCGCGCGCAATATCGCGTTGCTGCCGTTCGCAGGCAGCGCCGCAGGCACACAAGCGCCGCGCCCGGTGGAAGCACCGAAGCCGCAAGCATAGCGTTTGGCATTGCCGTGTAGCGGCGTCTTTTGCTATCGCGGCCTTTTGGTCGCCAAGGTTGTTGTGAAAAGAATTCTGAGAAAATCAGGAGCTAGTCATGCAGATCATTCTTCAAGAAGACATCGAGAAACTAGGGCACCGCGGCGATGTGGTTGCCGTCAAGTCCGGTTACGCCCGCAATTTTCTGCTGCCGAATCGCCTGGCGATCGAAGCGACGCCCGGCAATATGAAGGCGCTGGAACGCATTCGCGGCTCGCTGGCCAAGAAAACCGCCACGGAACTGGAAGCCGCGCAAAAGCAGTCCGGGCTGCTGACCGGCGTTGAATTGAAGTTCCATCGCAAGATCGGTGAAAACGAACAGATGTTCGGCAGCGTCACCACCGGGGACATCGCCGACGGCCTCAAAGCACAGGGCTTTGAGATCGATAAGCGGCAGGTGCAGTTGAAGGAACCCATCAAGTCCCTCGGCGATTTCCCCGTCACGGTAAAGGTGTTTCGCGATGTAACCGCCGAAATCAAAGTTCACGTCGAAAAAGAATCGTAGATCGCAGTCGCGCCGACATCAATCCCCGGCTCGTGTAGCGCCCGCCTTCGGAGGCGGGCGTTTTTCTAGCGTTCAACCGCAGCTGAGTCGAAGCACTGACGGATTGCTCCCGTTTGACCTTTAACGTCGCGCGTTTTGCCATTGCGAACTGATCAAATCGTTCCGCTGCGGCGAAACCAGCCGCCTTTTTCGGCGCTGCATAGCAAACGATCCCACCCGACTGAGCCGCGTCGCTCAGCGGAAACTCCGACCATTGGATGGCGCGACAGAAATCCGAGATTTGCCGGCGCCGCCGGCAATTGTCTGCAAGCGCTGCACGGAGATCGACGAGGTCAGCACAGTATTCTTAAGTCCTTTATTTCTTGACGCTTTAAAATTTTTCCGCCACGGCTTCTACTTCCTCGGCTTTCCATTGTGATTCGGAATAGTTGGTTACCAGCGCGATCACGATGTGCGACTCCGGATAGACGATGAGTTGCGAGGTTCCGCCCACCGCCCCGCCGGAATGTGCGTACACCTTCTTACCGCTGGGTGATTTTCCTAACCCCCAGCCGATCCCGTAACCGGTCTCTTCTCCAGCGCTGGTTTTTTGCGATGTGAACATGGTCTTCAGCGATTCCGCTTTCAGAAATCCCGGCTGTAGCAGTGCGGAGCCGAACCGCACCAGATCCTCTGCCGTCGACAAGAAACCGCCTCCGGCCCATTTGTAGCTGTTGTCCACGTACGGCGCATTTTCCGGGCCGCCATCCTTGGCTTTTTCGTAGAACCGCGAACGCTGCTCCACGATGAGCGTGTTTTGGTCCGGCGTGGTGTGTACCAATCCCATCGAAGTGAACACGTGCTCCTGCATATAGGTTAGGAAATTTTCGCCCGACGCCGATTCGATCACCGCGCTCAGTAGGTTGAAGCCGTAACTCGAATAGTTGAACTTCGTTCCCGGCGGCGATACCAGCGGGTCGTCCTGAAATATCTTCAGGCCCTCGCTCACGCTAGCGTAGTGTTTCTGAATTAGGAATTCATCGCCCTTGTAGTGGCGGATTCCCGCGAGATGGCCTGCCACCATCCGCACAGTGATCGGCGCGCCCTTGTCCGGAAACGACGGCACGTATTTCTGCACCGGCGCGTCCAGGTCCAGCTTGCCCAATTCCACCAGTTCCATCAATCCCACGGCGGTCACCGGCTTGGAAATGCTTGCGATACGGAATTTCGTCGTTGGCCATACCGGCGTGCGTTCTTCCAGGTCCGCGAAACCGAATCCCTCCGAGTAAACGAGCTTTCCGTCCACGGCGACCGCCAGGGCCAGTCCGGGCGTTCCACGCGCGATCCATTCCTTGGCCTGGCGATCGGCATTTTCCCGTGCCGCTGCGTAGCGGTCACCGGCAACCGCTGGCGTGACGGCAGCGGTCGCTTGCGCCGCGGTTCTCAGCGCGCTCAATGCAGACACGCAGCAAACCAACAGAATCGCTGCGCACACGCTTGCGAACGTTTTTCTCCGGCTCCATCGCGTCATCGCTCTCTCCTGATCTATACTTGCTTGCGCATCATCACACATTCTTCGCAAAAGTTATTCACCGTTTTTCCTTTACGATTCACAGCACTCCGATTGACGCGCGAGTTTGTTCCGCGCACAATCCATCCAGAACTTCGGCGCAAGGGAGTTCATCCGCCGAGGAATTTTTCCGAACTTGCTTTTCGCGCCGCCCATTTCTATAATAGCGAAACAAAAGCGAAGAAAGGTCGTTGCTGCTTGGCCATGCCTGTTGACACTTCCTTGGAACGCGCCCTTCCCAACAACCTCGACGCAGAGCGTTCCATTCTTGGCGCCATTCTTGTCGATAACAACGCCCTCAACGCCGCCATCGAAGCCCTGAAGGCCGAAGATTTCTTCCTTCCGCAGCATCGCCACGTTTTTACGCGGATGATCGCGCTGGGCGAATCGCAGCAGGCCATCGATCTGGTCACTCTGACCGAAGAACTTCACCGCAGCGGCGAACTGGAAGCCTCCGGTGGTGCGCCGTACCTTGCGTCTCTTGCCGACGGCATGCCGCGCGTTTCAAACGTGGAGCACTACGCCCGCATCGTCAAGGAAAAGGCGCTGCTGCGCAATCTGATCCACACCGCGCATAACATCCAGCAGCACGCCTTCGACGGAGAAGAAGGCGCCGACGCCATTCTCGACAGCGCCGAATCCAGCATCTTTGCCATTGCGGAAGACCGCGTCAAAGCCGGGCTTATCTCGGTGAAGGACATCGTTCGCGATAATTTCGAACGCCTGGAAAAAATCTTCCGTGAAGGCAAAAGCGTCACCGGTATTTCCACCGGCTACGGTGAACTCGACAAGTTGCTCTCCGGCCTCCAGCCTTCCGAACTGATTATCCTGGCGGCACGCCCGTCGCAGGGAAAAACAGCGCTGGCGCTGAACCTCGCGGAAAATATTGCTATTCGCGGTGGGCTGCCGGTGGCGCTGTTCAGCCTGGAAATGTCCAAGGAATCACTCTTGCAGCGTCTGGTGGCCTCTGTCGCACAGGTTGACGCGCACAAATTCCGTTCCGGTCATCTCAGCCGCGAAGACTGGCGGCGCATGACCGAAGCGCTGGGCACGATTTCTTCTTCGCCGCTGTGGGTGGATGATGCAGGTTCCATTAGCGTTCTGGAAATTGGCGCCAAGGCGCGGCGGCTGAAAAAAGACAAAGGGCTTTCGCTGCTGATCGTCGACTACCTGCAGCTCATTACCGCGCGCGGCCGCAGCAACTCGCGCCAGGAAGAAGTCGCCAGCATTTCCCGCGGGCTAAAGGGATTGGCGAAAGAATTGCAGATCCCAGTTCTGGTTCTCAGCCAGCTTACGCGAGCTCCGGAGCGCGAAGAGCGCGGCCCGCAACTTTCCGACCTGCGCGAATCCGGCGCTATCGAACAGGACGCCGACGTGGTGGTGTTCATCTACCGCCCGAATTTCTTCAATCTGAACGCCACACCCGAAGAGCGCGACATGGCCGATATTCTGATCGCCAAGCAGCGCAACGGCCCGACCGACAAAGTGAAATTCGTGTTTCGCAGCCGCCTGACGCGCTTCGAAGAAGCTGCTCCTGACGCGTTTTCGCAATTCGGTGGCGGCGACCAAATGTAGAGGCTGGGTTTAAATGCTGGGCTTTACCCCGGCAATCTTACCCCCTATTGCAACGACGTTCAAGGCGACGCTCTCTTGCTCGATTCCGCGTCGTGCGCTGCAGCTGCGCCTCGCGCCCCGATCGGTGGCCCCATGAGTTCCATCCCGAACTTCTCGAAAATCGGGAGCATCACGGATATGTCCGGCTCACTCAACTCGGGCATCGCGGCGTCAATCTCAGCGAAGAAATTTTCAACCCCCGCGGGCTGTACGAGGATCAACAACTTGCCAGGCTTGTCGGTCACGTTTTGAAACGTGTGGACCGTGCCCCGCGGCAGAAACGCAAAGCTACCCGGCCCAGCGTGAAATTGTTTGCCATCCACCTCGAACAGGAATTCTCCTTCAAGCACGCAAAACGCTTCGTCTTCGCGGCTGTGACGGTGCAGTGGCGGCCCGGCTTTCGGCGGCGTAACGCCAAACATCACTGCAAACTGGCCGGCTGTATCTAGGCCGCCCAGCTTGACCAGCACCTGATCTCCAAGAATGTTCAGCGGATTGCCCAGGCGAGTTTCGTCAGGTTTCAGCAGCACAAATTTCGAAGCGTTCATGGTCAAGCCCCCGGTCTTTTTTGAAACAGCTTCTCTGTTGAGCGGCGATTCGCCGTCTCGAGCGCGTAGAGTATCAGGAAATGAGAACGGAACGCACGGGTCACACTTGGCCTGATCAGTCTGTTTGAGAACCATCTTGTTCGCGAGCGCACGACTTCAGTCGTGCCGTGAATCGCTTCCAATTCAACAGGGCTTTAGCCTCTGAGGTTGTCTTGTGGATCTCAAACAGGCTCTGAAGCCCCATCCCTCCCGAGGAAGGTAAATATTTGCTTCCCGTACACAGCGTGTCGGTTTCACCACGGCGTCCCTGGCTGGACTGAATTCCGGGCGTCGCCATGCAAGCCGTATCTGCCTGCGGGAGAAGGACTTGCAGCCCCCTTCGGGACGGCCATGCCTTCGCCTGCTGGCCCTGTGATTGCAACTGGGTGTGTTGTCATTCTGGCGCGCAGCGCTTTGCCTTTTGGGCGTCTGCGCGGCGATGGCGTAAACTGGTTTTCCTGGAAATTAAATGGCGCCCCGCAAGAAAGATCCAACGCAGTTTATCGGCCGCCCGGTCTGGGCCGAAGTATCGCTCTCCGCGCTGACGCAAAACTTTCGCGCCATACGGGACTACGTAAATCCTTCCGGCGAATCGCGGAAGGTTCCGCGCAAGGTTCTTTCCGTCGTCAAGGGGAATGGCTATGGCCACGGCGGTCCGCAAGTCGCCAAAGCGCTCGAGAAAGCCGGCTCCGATTGGTTCGGTGTAGCATCCGCAGATGAGGGCATGCGCATTCGCGAAAATAAGGTGCGCACGCCGATTTTGGTGCTCGGCGGTTTCTGGCCTGGAGAAGAAAAGAATCTCGTCAGGCACAATTTGACGCCGGCGATCCATCGCTGCGAACAGCTTCATTCGTTCAACGCGGCCGTCGCGCGGCACCAGAAAAAGCCGGCGCAAATCCATCTAAAGCTAGACACCGGCATGAACCGTTTGGGCATTTCGCCCAAAGACATCGAATGCTTCGCCCGCCAACTTGCCAAGTGCAAACACCTGGAACTCGGCGGCGTCTTCACGCATCTCGCGTCGTCCGAAGTGCTCACCGATTCCGCCACCGGCAAACAAACCTGCCAGCAAACGCAAAGCTTCTACCAAACTGTCGAGCGTCTCCGCGGTCTCGGCGTCGATCCGGGCATCCTGCACCTCGCCAACAGCGCCGCCATCGCCGCGCGCCCGGACACCTGGGCAGACATGGTGCGCCCTGGCGCAATTCTTTACGGCTATCATCCTGGCTTTGATCCCATGGAACGCCGCCACGAATTCGAATCCGCGCTGCCTCTCACGCCGGTCATGAGCTTTCGCACTCGTGTCATCAACCTTCGCTCTATTGCCGCTGGCCAAGGCGTGGGCTACAACGCCACCTGGCGCGCCGAAAAACCCTCGCGCATTGCGATTCTTGCAGCAGGCTACGGCGACGGCGTACACCGCTCACTCGGCAATCGCGGTAGCTTCGCGGTGCGCGGTCATCTTGCGCCGGTCATCGGCATCATCTCCATGGATGTGGTAGTGCTGGACGTCACCGGCGTTCCCGACGCGGAGATCGGCGACATCGCCACGCTGTACGGCGTTGATGGCGACCGCGTTTATCCCGCCAACGTGATCGCGCGCAGCCTCGGCACTGTCACGTCCGACCTTTTGTGTGCAGTCAGTCCGCGCGTTCCGCGTTTCTATTTGCAATAGCCTGACTTGACTGCCGATAAATTACGGAGTATACAAACCATCTCGCTGTGAGCTCTGATGGAGAGCTTCTTGGCCCGGCGTGCCCCTCGCTGGTTACCACCTCGGAGCGGAGACAATCTTGTGCTGTGAGGTTTCATGAGCCAATCCGGGTTCAACCACCGTCGCAGTGCGCAGCCTGAATCAGAGCAAAATTCGGCTGCCGCGCCGCAATCCTCCTCTTCCACCGGCTCACCCTTCATCGGTCAGGAATTGGACTATTGGGTCGTGCGCATCACGCTGGTTAGCGCCACGGCCCTGCTGGGTTACACCCTTTCCCCGTTCGGTCTTCACGGTTTGCCCGCCGCGGGCCTCGGCTTTTTCGTCGCCATGATCATTCTGCTGGCGGAATTAAGACTTCGCCGCGCGGAGATCAGCGGGCTTGTGGGAGGAGCCGTTGGCGCGGTCCTCGGTCTCCTCGCGGCCCTCCTCATTGCCCTGGTACTCTCCCGAACTGCTGAACCTGAACCCAATAAGTCCTTCTTCGCGGTTACTTCTCTGTTTGCGCTCGGTTATCTTGGCCTTGTACTCGGCTCTCGCAAGGGCGCCGATTTTCGCCGCATCCCACCACCAGCGGCTTCTGTCGCCCTACCCGTTGTTGCCCCCAAATCTTCGCTGAAGCTTCTGGATACCAGTGTGCTGATCGATGGACGCATTGCGGACATTTGCGAGACGCATTTTCTGGACGGCACGCTGGCCGTTCCGCGCTTTGTGCTGCACGAATTGCAACTTGTTGCCGATTCGTCGGATTCGCTGAAGCGCCAACGTGGCCGCCGCGGACTGGAAGTCTTGCAGCGCATGCAGAAGCAACCTGGCTTGGAAGTGCGCATCTTGGAAGATGACATCAGTGGTGTGTCTGCCGTCGATCAGAAATTGGTCGAACTGGCGCGCAGCTTCGGCGCAAAAATCGTCACCAACGATTTCAATCTCAATAAGGTCTCACGCGTTCAGGGTATTTCGGTGTTGAACATCAACGAATTGGCCAATGCGTTGAAGCCCGCCGTGCTGCCCGGCGAATCCATGCGAGTGCTGATTCTTCGCGAGGGTAAAGAGCCTTCGCAGGGCGTGGCGTTTCTGGATGACGGCACCATGGTAGTAGTCGATGGAGCGCGCCGCTTGATCAATCGCACCGTGGACATCCTGGTTACCTCCGTGCACCAAACCCCCGCCGGCAAAATGATCTTCGGCCGCCTGGAAGAAAAGCACGATCAAACCAACACGCGCGCTGCCGCAGCAGTAGCATCGGCCTCGTCCCCCTCACGCGCCGACTCTGGGTTCACCGACTCCGACGCGCCGTGAGTTTCCTTTTTGATGTAGCGAATCAACTAATCGGCAGCGGCTCAAAGCTGCAAAACATTGTTTTTGTTGAGCCGATAATTACTTGGCAGGAGATCGGACCAGATGTTGATTCGTAACCACCGCGAGCATACTCGCTCACCAGAAGTTGGCTCCTGCCCGCGTTCCTAGACATTTTTCTTCCGCCTGCCGTTTGCGGTACACTCTTTCTTCTGCGCACCGCGCTTAAGCCCCAGGTACGTTGCTTTTGCCGGACTGCACTCTCACATGACGCACACTACCGCCATTCTTCCTGCTGCAGGACTGGGCACGCGCATGGGCAACGAAACGCCCAAGCAGTTCCTGGAACTCGATGGTGTGCCCATCGTCATTCTCAGCCTGCGGCGCATCGCGTCTTGCCCGCTCATTTCCGAGATTATCCTTGCCACTCGTCCTGAAAATATCGAGCGACTCAATGCGCGCATCCGCGAGGAAAAATTCGCACAGCCAGTTCGCGTGATCGCCGGTGGCGATTCCAGGCAGGCCTCCGTTCACGAAGCCCTCCAACAAGTCTCTCCAGAAACAAAAATTGTGGTCGTGCACGATGCCGTGCGGCCCTTCGTCACCGTGGAGCACATCACGCGGGTGATCGAGGAAGCGCAGCGTTGCAAAGCTGCGATCCTGGGCATCCCAGCGATGGACACGGTCAAAGAAGTAAAGCGCGGCAGCTTGCCCGAAGACGTCGCGCTGATTACTGCGACCATCCCGCGCGAACGCTTGGTCCTGGCACAAACGCCGCAAGTTTTCGAAGTATCGCTTTTGAAAGAAGCCTTCACCCGCGCCGCCGAAGACGGCGTAACCGCCTCCGACGAAGCCGGCCTGGTTGAACGCATCGGCCACGATGTTCACGTCGTCCACGGTTCGGAGCGCAACATCAAGATCACCAAGCCCTCGGACATGGACCTGGCCGGTTTCTATCTCCACGCTGAGCAGCAACCCACCGAACCCAAACACGCGGTGCAGAAAAAATCGTGAGCCATCGCTGCGGCATTGGCTACGACCTGCATCGCCTTGAGCAAGGCCGCAAACTCATCGTAGGCGGCATCGAGCTGCCGTTTGATAAAGGTCCGGTAGGCCATTCCGATGGCGACGTTCTGGCCCACGCGCTGTGCGACGCGCTTTTTGGCGCCGCTGGCCTTGGCGACATCGGTTCGCATTTCCCGGACACGGATCCTAAATGGAAGGGCGCGAATAGCCTCATCTTCCTGGAACACGCACGCAAACTCCTCGATGAAAAGCACTTCGCCATAGAACATGTCGACGCCGTGGTGATCCTCGAAAAGCCGAAACTCGGCCCGCACTTCGGCAAAATGCGCGAAGCCCTTGCCAAATCGCTCGGCGTCGCGTCGGAAAAAATCCATCTCAAGGCTAAAACAAACGAAGGCGTAGATGCAGTAGGCCGCGGCGAAGCCATCGCGTGTTACGTCGTCACGACCATCACCTCGCTCTAATCTCAGGTGCGACACGGCAGTAGGAATGAACTTGAGGTGCCCATCCATCGTGCAGTTTGCTATGGGTGGGCTCTTCCGATCCGCCGCCGACTTTCTTCTCTGCGCTCTTTACGTGGAGGGATCGTGGCAACCACCCGCCGAAACGCGATCGATCTATCCCAATTGCCGCAATGGCTAGGCATTCCTTGCCGCCATCAAAGTGTCCGCGCACTGCGCTAAACTTCCTTCATGTCCGAACCTGAAAGTCCCGAGACTCTCCAACCCGCAGTAAGTTTGCTTTCGGGGTCGGATATGCTCTCCGTACTCCGCGAGCAGAATTGGCTCGGCACCGAGCCCACTCCGGGAATCCTCGTCTGGTGTGAACGCGCTGCCACGCTCCTCAGCCACTTTGCCGCGGATCGTGCTGCGCTCACCGAACTTCTGCGTCTCGTCTTTTCCTACGACGCCGCGCAAATCCTGCAATCCCCCGAATCCCACGCCGTGGTCGCTCGCATAGGCGCCCGCGAAGTCATCCGACACGTCGCGCTGTTCCTGCTTGACCCCGCGCCACTCACCACGGAGCGCTTTCACGAAATCATCGAATTCCTCAAAACCAGCGTCGGCCTCCGCAGCCGCGATCTCTTCCATCCGCTACGTCTCGCGCTTACCGGCCGCGCCGGTGAAGGCGACCTCGATCGCGTTATTCTTCTTATCGACGAAGCCTCCACGCTGCCTTTCGCCGTGCCCGTAAAGTCCGTCCGTACCCGCGTCCTCGAATTCTGCGCCGCCCTTGAGTAGCCTGGCCCGTTAGTATGCCCCTCGCGCAGCGGAGGGCGGCCGAACGCCGCCCCCACGTGGTTCGGCAGCATTTCTTCCGACTGCGGCCGGTCTTCCCCGAAACTTCCAACTTTAAACTTTCAACTGTAGACTTCTTCCCCATGGATCGTTTCACCGGCATTCACGCCGTTCGCGAAGCTATCGAAGCCGGCGCTGCTTTCGACCGCATCCTCATCGCCAAGGGCCGCCAGGACACGCGCATCGAAGAAATCGTGCAGCTCGCACGGCAGCGCGGAATTCCCGTTCGCTTTGAAGACCGCAGCCAACTCGATCGCTTGGCCAACACCCGCGATCATCAGGGAGTAGTCGCCATGGCTGCAGCGCGTGCAGCCGCCACGTTGCAAGACATCCTCGCGCGCGCCAATCACTCCAAGGGCCAGATCGGTCTCGTCATCCTACTCGATGGTGTGGAAGATCCCCACAACCTCGGCGCGGTGATCCGCACGGCCCTCGCAGCAGGCGCACATGGCGTCGTAATCCCGGAACGCCGCGCCGCAGGCCTTACGGACACCGTCGCGCGCGCTTCCGCCGGAGCCCTAGCGCATCTCCCGGTTGCAAAGGTCACCAATCTCGCGCGTACGATGGAGGAACTGAAGGAAGCCGGCTATTGGATTGTAGGTCTGGATGAAAACGCGGAAAAAAGTTATACCGAAGTGGACTACACGACTCCCACGGCTATCGTCATGGGCGGCGAAGGCAACGGCCTCCACGAATTGACGCGCAAACGCTGTGACTTTGTCGTCTCCCTGCCAACGACAGGGCCGGTAAAATCGCTGAACGTCTCTGTAGCCACCGGTGTTGTCCTTTTCGAAGCCCTGCGCCAACGCCACCACCCAAAAAAATAAGGCTATGTGGCACCGACACTCTTGTCTGTGCTCTTGAGTGCTCCCAATCTCTACTTGTCGTACTTTATGAGCGAAAACACATCCAGCCCTTGCAACTTCTTCCTCCCGCCCAAAAAGCTAAGCTCCACGGCAAAGGCCGCGCCATCTACAATTCCGCCGAGCGAGCGCAGCAACTCCACCGCCGCCGCTGCCGTCCCGCCTGTCGCCAGCAGATCATCACACAACAGTACACGCTGCCCCTTTGTCACCGCATCCTCGTGCACTTCCAGCGTGTCGGTTCCATACTCCAGGGCGTACGAAATCTTCGCGGTCTTCGCCGGTAATTTCTTCGGCTTGCGAATGGGGATAAATCCCGCGCCCAGGCGATAGGCTAGCGCAGGCGCAAAAATAAATCCGCGCGCTTCAATTCCCGCAACCAGGTCGATCTTGTGCCCTTCATAGTGCTGGCAAAATCGATCAATCAGCGCGGGAAACCCTTTCTTGTCTTTGAGCAATGTCGTCAAGTCATAAAACAAGATTCCCGGCTTGGGGTAGTCTGGCACTTCGCGAATCAGCTTTTGCAAATCGTCCATTCCGTGGGCTCCTCGTCAGTGCGTCGTTTCGATTCGAAAATCGTCATCATAGGCGGCGTTCGGAGCGCTCGGTTCTTCGCTTACGCCGCTGACTTTCGCCATCATCGGTCCCTTGGCAAGCGCCTTCCGGAGGTCGCTTAAACTTTCCGGGGTGCCCATGGCGAACACTTCCACATGCCCATCCCGCAAATTTCGCACGTAGCCGCTCAAGCCCAGTTTTCTCGCCATATATTCGACGAAATTACGGTAACCGACTCCCTGCACTCTACCGGTAACCAGGTAGCGCCGTGCGACCTTATCCCCAGGATTCACAATCTGTGAATTTTACCAGAGGCTCCGGTGCAACCTTCAAGCCGCACAAATTGTCACGTCGTTTGAGTTACACTGGCATTTGGCGCGGAGGCTCTGCGAAAAGCCTCAGGCGGCACACAGCAGCCATCTCCGCATCCTAATACGCGAATGCAAACTCCACTTCATGTTCTCGGTTGCCTCGCACGCGCCCTGACCGTCGCATTCTTCATGTTCGTGCTTCTCTCGTCTTTCGGTCTCAAAGTAAACGCACAAGAAAACGGCCCAGGTCCGCTGGAGCCGCCGCCGGAACACAAAATCACCCGTATCGTTGGCGGCATAAGCCTTCCGGAAGCGCCTCCATCGCTGCCACCCGCCGAAATCATCAAGAACTTCACGCAAAGAGAAGATTCCTTTGCCGCCGCTCGCCCGCTATACGCGTACCGCCGCACCGTCCGCATTCAGGAGTTCGGCCTGGACGGCAAGCCTTCCGGCGAGTACCTCTCGACCTCTGATGCGATCCGTTCCAGCGATGGAAAAATCTACGAGCGCTCCGTGTCCGCTCCGCAATCCACGCTGGAAATGCTGCAGTTCGCGCCTGACGATGTTCATGCGCTGCTGCAAATACCGCCCTTTCCGGTTACCACCAGCCAGCTTTCGAAATACAACGTGGTGTATCTGAACACCGAAACCGTCGACGAAGTGCAATGCTACATTTTCCAGGTGTCGCCGAAAACGTTGGATAGACGAAACCCACTGTTCGACGGAGTCATCTGGGTGGATCAGAAATACCTGGAAGTCGTGAAAACGTACGGCAAGTGGGTGACGGATTTGGGCGAATTTCACCCGGCGTCGCTTCCGTTTAGCACCTTCGAAACGTATCGCGAAAATGTCGACGGAAAATACTGGCTGCCTGACTACGCGCGCGCCGATGGCAGCATCAAATTGAAGGATCGCGACGTTCCCATCCGCGTAACCATCAAGTGGACCAATTACAAGCCATTCCCGCCGGCGGCAGCGCCAGCAGCCTCGCCGACGCCTCCGGCCCCGGCACCATCCACACCTCCCGCTAAGCCGTAATCCTGTGTGAACCTAACGTAGGGACCCGAGGCGGTCCGCCAATGCTCAGAGTTCTCTCACGTATTCGATTCGTCTGAAATCTTTTTCAACAGTTCCGGTAACTCCTCCAGGCTTCCCAGCAAATACTCCGGCTCTGCCGCTCGCAATCTCTGCTCCGTCGGAAACGGTCCCAGCACGGCAATCGGGCGCACACCCGCCGCCCGAGCCATCAGCAAATCTTCGGGCGTGTCCCCCACATAAACGCAATGCCTTGCATCGATGTTCATCTGCCGCAGTGCCAGTAACAACGGCTCCGGCCGCGGCTTCTTTTCGTTCGTATCGCCACCACAAACGTAGGTTTCAAATACGTCCGCCAACTGAAATTCTTGGAGTTGGCGAGATACTCTCTCTCGATCTCCACTGGTCACCAAACCCAGTCTGTGCTTGGCGGCGAGTTCCTGCAAAATCCGTTGCGCTCCATTCATCAATTTCGAGGGATGCTTCGCATAATGCTTGCGCCAGGCGAGGTCCGCTTCACTCCATCGTTCTTTAGCAATTCCTGCGGCGCGATACACGGCATACCAGTCCGGTGAATAGTTCTGTTCCAGCTCCGCCAAGCCCCACGCAAGGCCCATATCCCGGAACATCGCCAAATACGCCTGCGAATCCGCGTGATAGGAATCGATCAGGGTCCCATCCCAATCGAATAAAACGCCTTTCATTTCTTCGCGGGAACCCATGCTCGCAGAGTAGCACACCGACAACGGCGCGCCCGTCCGCGGCACGACCGCGCAAGCTACAGGTGGTCGAAAGACTCTGCCTTGGTTAATTTGTGATTTGCGCGGGGAAACTAGGTGATTAGTCAGCCGAAAAGCGGCCGGGAATGTGATCGTCCCGGTCGAATGCAAAATCATCAAAACTCGCCGCGATTCCATACCAGCCGGGCACATTCGCCGATTCGACGCGCCGCACGCGAGCCCGCGAGGAAACTACCACATTTCCGTATCCCAATGGCCTGCTCACCAACACGATATCGAGTTCAATCTCGGTATCCGTGGCAAGTTGCTTTGGGCTGAGGAAGTACACTCCGGAGGAACTCATGTCGCGTGTCACCAGTGAAATCGGATAGTGCTCCATTACCCCGCTCACGCTTCTCAATTTCAGCGGCAGCCGGAGTGAAGCCCTCGGGCGCTCGCGATGCTCCAGGTGCACGCCCACCGCGTGGGTGGGAACTCGCACGAATCTTCGCGGCTGCGGCGTCTTCAGCAGCGGCATGACCCGCAGGGCGGGAGGCTTACGTGCCGGCTCAGCCGGTTGTGAAATGCAGGGTGCCGACGCGCTACGTGGCGTCTCAACGCGCTGCGGCCGGTTGTTCCAAGCCAATGCTAAATTGTTTGCACTCATCTCGCCCCTCAGTGAGATGACCCGGGAAATCAGGTACCTTCCCCAGCCCTATTACTGCATTCCGTGTATTCCGTGTGAAGTTGGGCTGTAAAGATGGCACTACCTGAGGAGCAAGTCAACCAGCGGAGATTTGGCGAAGTGTCCTAAAATCAAACACAGGGTAACAGTACTCACTCTTTGTGTTACTTTACGAGCGGTAACCACTCTTGGGCGTTCCAATATGGCGCTCGACACGCGGCCTACCCTGCCGCTATCGTCTTAATAACCCCGCCATGTCCGCACCATCCATTTCTCCCGACCCGCCTGCGGTAGAAATTGAACGCCCCACGCCGCCGAAGGACAACCCGACCCTGCTTTTCCTCTCCTTTGCTGCCGTTTACATCGTCTGGGGATCCACTTATTTCGCCATTCGCATAGGAGTGGAGTCGTTTCCACCGTTCTTGCTGGCTGGCCTGCGCCATTTCGTCGTGGGTTTGGTGTTCTTCCCGCTCTTCCTTCATATCACCAAGGAGAGGCCCTCGCTGCTCCAATGGCGTACAACGGCTATTACTGGGGTCTTGCTGCTCCTGTGTGGCAATGGCACCGTCTCCTGGGCAGAGAAGTATGTCCCGTCGGGCATCGCTGCGCTGTTGGTTGCTACCGTGTCGATCTGGATGGTCCTTACGGACTGGCTGCGCCCCGGTGGCACCAGGCCGGTGTTTCGGGTCCTTCTAGGTTGCTTGTTGGGGTGCTTAGGCGTGCTTCTGTTGGTCGACCCGGGCCATCTAGTGGGCTCCGAGCAAATCTATCCCCTTGGCGCTGTTGCCCTCACTCTAGCCGCCATGGCTTGGGGAGTGGGTTCGGTGTATTCAAAGCATAATCCTCTCCCTCGTTCGCCGATGCTTGGGGTAGCCATGCAGATGCTTGCAGGAGGAGGCGGCCTTCTCCTGGTTGCCTTCCTGGCCGGCGAGTTTCGAAATCTTCACTGGGCGCAAATTTCCCCGCGATCGTGGTTTGCTCTTTTGTACTTGGGGTTGATGGGCTCCGGTGTTGGCTTCAGCGCTTACGTTTATATCCTCAAGCACAGCACGTCTGCCCGGGTAAGCACCTATGCGTTCGTCAACCCTGCTGTGGCGCTGCTGCTCGGCTGGCTCCTCGGTGCAGAGCCGCTCACCCTGCGGACCCTCCTGGCCAGCGCGATCATCCTCACCTCCGTTCTCCTAATCATCACCGCGCCACACCGTACGCCCACGCAGATTGAGGATTCCGTGCCGGCTCCCGGCGAAGCCTAGATCGCCCGGCTGTATCCAAAGTTCGAGTGTCGAAATCGGATAGATTGCATTTCTCGATGGCGTTAGTCTAAGCACATGATTGTTGCAAGAAAACTTTCGCCGAACCCCTCACGCGCAGCTTCCACTGCCGCGGATCGTCTTTGGCAGGCCACCCTTCGTCGCGATCATCGTGCCGACGGCACCTTTGTCTTCGCGGTGCGCTCTACACAGATCTATTGCCGCCCTTCGTGCCCGGCACGCCGCCCCCTTCGACAGAACACAGTTTTCTTCGGTACCGCACAGGAAGCCGAATCACAGGGCTTTCGACCGTGCCGCCGCTGCAAGCCCCAGGAGCAACAAGAGGCTATCGCACTGGTGCAGTGCGCTGCCAAGCTACTAATCAACTCGAACGAAGCCACAGAAGAAGGTGCACGCTTGGAATCGGTTGCCGCACGGCTCAAAACCACGCCGGCGAAACTACGCCGCGCCTTTCGCCGTGCTACCGGATTGGCCCCACGCGAATTCGCGCAGGCCGCCCGTCTCGAGCGTTTCAAGAAAATGTTGCGCGAAGGCACTCGCATCACCGACGCGTTATACGCGTGCGGCTTCGGTTCCTCCAGCCGTCTTTATGAAAAAACTAACGCGCAGTTAGGTATGACCCCTGCGTCATACCGGAAAGGAGCAGCGGGCATGCACATCGGCTACACGCTTGCCAAATCATCACTAGGGAAGGTCTTGGTCGCCGGCACCGAACGCGGTGTCTCCGCGGTTTATCTGGGGGACTCGGATCGTGCACTGATCGATGCGTTGCACAGGGAATATCCGCGCGCTCAGATTTCCCACTCCGGCGCCAATCAAGAGCCTTGGCTCGCCGAGATTCTTCACCGCATCGAAGGCGAAGCGCCCAGCGTGGATCTTCCCTTGGATGTGCAAGCCACCGCGTTTCAGCGTCGCGTCTGGCAGGAATTGCAAAAAATTCCACGCGGCGCCACGCGCACCTATACGCAGGTCGCTCGCGCCATGGGCAAACCCGAAGCGGTACGTGCCGTGGCTCGCGCTTGCGCCACCAATCCGGTGTCTATCGTGGTGCCGTGCCACCGGGTAGTTCGCACCGACGGTCAATTGGCAGGCTACCGTTGGGGCCTGCAACGCAAACAAAAACTTCTCGACCGCGAATCCGCATCCGCCTAACTCAGTTTTCTTGGATTTTTCTTGAAGTTACTTTGCTGGCCTTGACTTTGTCTTACGCCGTGTGGCGAAGTCCAACCGGCGCCTATCCCCGCAGCTTCTCGATCTTCGTTCCCTTCGGCCAGTCGGGCTTGAACTTGCTGTCGGGAATCTTCAAATTCTTCATCACGTTCTTGTACCGCGACATAAAATAGTCGCCCGAGCCCGCTTCGGAAAACTTCTGCTGCACCGGCAGCCAGGAAGCCTCGTCCACCCACATCTGAATTTTGGTGATCTGTTTGCGAACGTCGTCGGCATTGGGCACGAGTTCGATCACCGCCATCTTCCGGCCATCCAATTCTTCTTCGCCGGTCAGCGACACCTGGTAGTTCTTGCGCAAACTTTCGCTCTTGGTCCCAAAGCCCAGAGCCAGATACTGGTCCGCCATCGCGCGGTTCTTACCGATGTTGAACTCTTCCACGGTCCCAATTTTTGGGGTGTAGATGTACAAATTGTCGCCGTTCCGCAAGATGGTGCGCGGGTCCGGCTTCCGAAAATCAATCCGCAGCTTTTCGTCCTTGCGCACAAAGATTTGCCCGGTTTCGGTGGCAGTATCTTTCACGACCGCGGTGTATTTCACGTGCTCGATGTCGGCCGTCAGGCTGTGAAAGTCCTTCGCGGACTTGTCCATCATGGCCATCACTGTGTCCAGCGTGACCTTACCAGTTTGGCGTTCTTTCCCCGCGCCTTCCAGACTCCATGAGCTGGCCGCCAATAGGCCTGCCATGCACCACAACCATGAGGTTCGTCTCAAAGCTTCCCCTGTGCCCAACCCTTAAATTCAAAAACTATTTAAAGACTAGCACAAGCTTCTGCCTGTGTAGCGGCCGCTTCTGCTGGCCTGACAAGGGAAGGGAGGCGGACGTCTTTACGCTTTTAGGGCCTAGCTTCGCTATCAAAAATCATTCCACAACCTCAAACATCTGTTTTAGTGCCGGATTTCCACGCGGTAGGCGATCACAATTCCCTGATCATCGCGCACGGCCTCGATCTTCCCGATCGCAAACCGCCCATCGGTTAACTCCTTGACCGATTTCTGCAACGCATTATGCAATTCGTTCTGCAGCGCGGGGGTTCGTTCCGGCGGCGCGATCGCTCGCGCATCCACGCGGTAGATTTCGGATCGGCCGTCGCCGGTTGTCATAACAAACACCACAGGGGCGGTGCCGGTCGGCATCCCTACCTGCGGCAAATCGCGGAACCACCGTCGCGGCGTCAACAACACAAAGATCAAAATCAAGATCACCGCAATGTCGTACTGCCAAGATCCGCGTTCGTGCGACCAGAAAAAGGTGCGCGAAAGTATTCGTCCCAGGCTAGCCATATCAATCCGCCGGAATGCCGTCCACGATCACGCCATCCCGCATGTGTACCACGCGATCGAAATACGCGGTTGCTTCGGGGTTGTGCGTGATCATCACGATGGTCTGCCCCAGGTCCTTGTTCAGCCGGCGAAGCATCTCCAGCACAATCTCCGAGTTTTTCGTATCGAGGTTGCCGGTGGGTTCATCCGCCAGCAGAATTTTCGGCTCGTTGATGATGGCCCGCGCGATAGCCACGCGCTGCTGTTCGCCGCCGGACATTTCCGCGGGCCGGTGCTCCAGGCGTCCCTCAAGTCCTAGCATCTTGGTTACGACGTCAAAGCGGTGGGGATCATACCCATCCCCATGAATATACTGCGCGATGGCGATGTTTCCCTTGGCGCTCAACGTCGGCAGAAGATTGAAGCGTTGGAAAACAAATCCGATTTTGCTGCGTCGCAGCTTGGTTCGCTCCGCATCGGTCATTTCAGCAAGGTCGTTGCCATCCACCAATACTTTTCCGCGCGAAGCCTGCGCCAACCCGCCGATCACATAGAGAAGGGAAGACTTGCCGCACCCCGAGGGCCCCATCACGGCCACCGATTCGCCCGGCAGCACATCAAAATTCACCCCGCGCAGCGCCGGGACTTCCACCTTCCCGGTGTGATACAGCTTCCAGAGATTCTCGGTTTTTAGAATCGGCTCCAAAGTTTTCAGCTCAGGTTCCGCGGCAGCGTTCGCAAGCGCCTGTATTCTAACTGTGATTGCCATCTCTCGCTAGTTTCTCCCTAAACGCCGTCGTGGATTATTTTTCGTAAGTAAGCGCTTCTACAGGATCTTTTCTGCTGGCCATCCACGCCGGATAACTGGCTCCGATAATCGCCCCGACCAGCGCGATAACCGCAGCGCGAATCACCCATTCCGGAGTAATTAAAATCGATAACGTCGGGAAAATCGCCAGGAATGTGCCGCGCACGATATAGCTCAAGCCGATTCCCGCGGCGATTCCCAGTATGCACAGCAACGTGGTCTCCGCCAGCAGCGCCCGCACAATCAGTCCCTTGCCCGCTCCCAGGGCCTTCAGCACCCCGATGTCCTTGGTGCGCTCCAGCACGGTGGTGTACATCGTTAGGAAAATCACCAGCAGACCGATCGAAACCGCCAGAGCAACCATGGCGTTGATAAACGTTCGCAGCGCCGGGATATTCGTCGAGGTCATCAACGTCATAAAATCTTTCAGCGGCCGCACCGGGTAGCCGGGAAAAGTTGCTTTCATCTCATCAATTACGTCCTGGGTATGTTCCGGGCGCGTGCATTTCACCAGAAAGATGGAAGCCTTGTCGCGGGCGCCAACCAAATCCTGCAGCGTGGTGATGGGAGCAAACAGTCGCGCGCCTTTGCCGTGCTCCACAATGCCAACTACATTCCATTTGTGGTTCAAAAGTGTGTAGGTGTCGCCGACATTCAAATGCTTGGCTTTGGCCGCCCAGTCATCCACCAGCAGATCATCCGGCCCTTGCAGGTCGTGACCTTGCAGAAACACCAGCCCGCCGGAAACGTCCTTGAACGACCGCTTATCGATGCCGTACAAAATGTCGATGCTGCCGCTGGAATTGAATTGCAGCAGCGCCGGCGCAACGGCTTTCACGTACTTCATCTCTCGCAATTTGTCAGCGATCTTGATGGGCATCGGCGAGCCGCTGAAGGCCAGGAAAATCTGCGCCGAAGGCGATTGCAGCATGATATCCGCGCCGATGCCTTCGATGCGTTTCGCCGTTTCCTCGAGCATGCCGGAAGTAAGGCCAACGATGACCACCACGAGCATTACTTCCACAGCTACTGCAGCCACGCCGATCAGCGTGCGTCCGGGCCGGTGAAACAGATTGCGCACCACTAGGTGCCCCATCATTGCTTGGTTTCCCCACGTTCTTCACCAAGAGTCACCAATTCCGCGCCCGGCGGCGGGTCCAGGCGGAACCTGCTAGGATCCATCGGCTCATTCAACGTGACCTTGGTAACCGTCATCTCCAGAGTGTATTCGTCGTGCGGCCGTTCGATGCGAATCTTACGCGGAAACTCATTCACGTTGCTGGCTGTTCCGTTTTCTGGTTCGACAGGCTGCCAGTCCGCATAGCGAACATCCGACAGCAAAGCACCTCTAGGTCCGTAAGATTGCAGCCGAACTACGTGCAGGTCCGCGCGATCAAACCAGATCTTCCGCAGAATCTCCGTCTTGTAGCCGCCTCGCAGCACCGTCAGCACGTAATATCGCGCAGTTTCATCGTTGAATTCTTCCAGCAGTACCGGTTCTTCTTTTCGAACTTCCGGCCACAGAAGCGCTTCCAACAAATGTTGCGGCCGCAAATTCTCGATTGGCTTACTGCTGGTCCGTTCCAGTGTTGCCGGACCGGTCAGGAATTTATTTTTCGGCGGAATCGATACTTGGAAAGTCTTTCCGTCGCTGGCCATGTCGAATACCGTTTTTCCGACCACCGGCACTTGTCCAATCATGCGGATGTTCCAGGGCCGGGAAGCCAGCAAAAACGCTTTGACTTCGTGATATTGGTCGATTACGCCACTGTATTTCGTTCCCGCCGTGGGTTTCAATTCGACCGCAGTGTTCACTGATTTCAGCTTACGTGCGAACGAGTTGTACCGTTCGAGAAGCTCTTCTTGTGTCGCGTCCTTCGCCACCGGCCGCGCGGCTGGCGGCACCACGGTGGTCTGCTTGACCTTGGCCCCGGCACAGCCCCAGACCGCTCCCGCAAGGGCCACCAGAGGCATAGCTTTCCAGACAGCCTGAATCCGCGAACGGTGCATTTTCATTGATTAAACAACCAATTTAGCAACCGCCGCCAACCCCGTCAAACCGCATTTTCCCCTTTTATTCTATTCACCCCTTCAAGAACAAATCCCTCAACACCACCAAATCCTCCGGCGCTACGTCCGAGACCCCCACAAAATTCAACCCATCCTTCTGCCACGCCAGCCAGTGATACCCCTGCTGCTCTCCCGCCCCAGACAGACCCTCGTCATCCCCGGCCTTCCACACAAAAACGTTCACCATGTGCTTGCGTCGCCCATACACCAGCGCTGCCACGGTTCTCCCGTGAATCACGTCCAATCGGCCGCCAGTCAACGGAAATCCTTCCGCCGTGAAATCCCGCACCGGTGGCGCAATCTCCAGTTTCCCGTCAAACCACGGCTTTACCGTGTGCTGGTCTGTGGAAATCACATCGGCCTGATGCCCCGGTTGCAACGAACGCAGGTGCGCATCCACTACGGTGGCTGCAACCACCGATTGACGCGACCGCCCGCCAAGGTCCGAGAATAATTGCCACACTAGAAACGCGCCCATCAAACACGCCGCTACCAGCGCTGCCCATCGCCACTCGCCCGTCTTCCTTACTCTTACCTCCGGCAATGCAGGCAAGCTGGACACTACCCTTTGCCGCAACCCTTTCGGCGCGTTCTCATATAGCCCCGCGCTCTGCAGCGATTTCTGCAGTTTCCGCTCCGCCGTCAGCGCCGCGCCACACTCCTGGCATTCTTTCATGTGCCGCTCAAACTGCAGCGTTCCCGCCGCGTCCAGCTCACCATCGAGGTATGCGTGCAAATGTTCCGTGTGCTGCTCACAACTCAAGACGGGTCTCCTTCACCACCGGCTTCGTCAATGCATCGCGCAGTTGCTGCCGGGATCGCGCCAGCGCGGACATCACCGTGCCGATCGGCTTCGCGGTGATTGCCGCAATCTCCTTGTACGAACATCCTTCCAGCTCCCTCAGCACCAGAATTTCGCGGAATGCCGTTGGTAATTTTTCCAGCGCCTGCGCCAGTTGCTCGCGCTCGTGCGACGCAATTGCCAGCGTTTCTGGGGTACTGCGATCGTCCTTCAAATATTCCTCACTAATTTCGGCAACGTCTTCGGTCGGCCGGTTCTTTTGCAGCCACGTGTAGCAGCAATTGCGCACAATCTGCAGCAGCCACGCCCGCGCATCGCCCGCGCGGAACTTTCCAAAGAATCGATACGCCCGCAACATGGCTTCCTGCGTCACATCTTCCGCGTCCGCGCGGCTGCGCAGTATCCAGCGCGCCAGGTTGAACGCTGCGTCGAAATGCGGCATCACCCATTCCTCGAAGCGGGCTCGCTCTTCTCTCTCGGGCACTGCCTGTCCTTCTCTCCGGAGTTCTCCCACTGACGTAACTCTGGGGGCTTCGATTTTATTCCCTTCGAACCCTTATTTTTGTGAATAAAACCGCCTCCACTTTCTCACAAACCGGGGAATAAAACCCACCCCGCCACAGTCTCCATACCGAAGCAACTTGAAGGCGGCGCCGGTTTCTCTCTCTCGGACCGGCGCCGCTCTCGACCAAGCACCCATTGTTCGCTGAAAGGATGTTTACATGAAACCTAAAGACAACGATCTTCTTTTGCACGACCACAATCAAGATGGCGTTGACCGCCGCGGCTTCCTGAAATGCATGGCCTGGGCCGGCACCGGCGCGCTCTGCGTACTAAGCAGCGGCGTCTTGAAATCCTACAGCCTCAGCCGCCTCAGCGATCTGCCGGCAGGTCATACCAAGGGCGATTTCAGCTTTGTGCAGATCAGCGACAGCCACATGGGCTTCAACAAGGCTGCGAATCCAGACGTGGTTGGAACCCTCAACGCGGCCGTTCAGAAGATCAATGCGCTACCCGTGGCTCCGCAATTTCTTCTGCACACCGGCGACGTCAGCCATCTTTCCAAGCCGGAAGAGTTCGATGCGGTCGATCAGATCCTCAAGTCCTGTGTCGCCAAAGATGTTCACTATGTTCCAGGCGAACACGATTTTATCGGCGACGATGGCAAACAGTTTTTGGATCGTTATGGCAAAAACGCAAAAGGCTCCGGCTGGTACAGCTTCGATCAGAATGGTGTTCACTTTGTCGGCCTAGTCAATGTGATGAATCTCAAAGCCGGCGGACTCGGCACGCTCGGCAACGAGCAGTTGGAATGGCTCGAAGGTGACGTCAAGCATCTTTCCAAAAGCACGCCCATTGTTGTCTTTGCGCACATTCCTCTTTGGAGCGTTTACCCGCAGTGGGGTTGGGGCACTGACGACGGCGCGCAGGCATTGAGCTACTTGAAAAAATTCGGTTCCGTCACCGTTCTGAATGGGCACATCCACCAGACCATGCAGAAGGTCGAGGGCAACATGACCTTCCACACCGCTGCTTCCACCGCGTTTCCGCAGCCCCATCCAGGCCAATCAGATTCCCCCGGCCCCATGAAAGTTCCCGCCGAGCAGCTAAGAACTGTCCTGGGCATCACCGACGTAAATTTCGTCCGCGGCAAGCACGCTCTTGCCGTAGTAGACAGCAACTTAGCCTGAGAAGGTCGAGGAATGTGTTTTGTGTAGGTGCCGGGCTTTAGCCAGGCACGCAGGAATCTATTCGAAAAACCACAAAATTCTTGGGCTTTAGCCCCGGAGGCTGTTTGTGTCTATTTAGGCCACGCAAGAACGAATGTAAAGCAACGAATTAGAAAAGGAGAAGGTTAGATGAAAAAGAAACTGGAACTACGCATCACCGCCGTCGCAATTGCACTATTCGGCCTCGCGGCCGCCGGGAAAATCTCAACTGTCCACGGAGAGGCCGCGACACCGGCGGGGTCCGAGGTGAAAATCGACAACTTCACCTTCGCCCCCCAAGATTTGACCATCTCGGCCGGCACGGTGGTCCGCTGGATCAATCGCGACGACATCCCGCACACCGTCGTCAGCGACGATAAAACCACCTTCAAATCCAAAGCGCTTGACACCGACGATTCTTTTTCCTACACCTTCACCAAGCCCGGCACGTATTCCTATTTCTGCTCCATTCACCCGAAAATGACCGCCAAGGTCGTCGTGCAATAATGGCGACGCTCAATCCTTTCGATTTGCGGACCGTGCTGCTCGCCAAACACGCGCAGCACGTAGTCCTCATCCATTTTCCAATCGCGCTGTGCCTTTCAGCTGTTGCCTTTGATCTGCTGGCACGTTGGACGCATCGATCCGAATTCTCCACTGTTGCGTATTGGAATTTCACATTGGCGGCAATCGGCACCGTACCCGCGATCATCAGCGGGGTGCTTGGCTGGCGATTTCAATTGGAAGGACAGCGGATCAAGGGCATCCTGCTCTACCACATGCTGGCTGCAGCAGCGTCCACCCTCCTCATACTCACCGTCTGGATTTCACACTTCCGCTCGCGCCAAAAGAGCGAAGCAAACCCATCGTCGTGGCTGCTTGTGCTGGAACTACTGGGTGCCCTGTGCATCACCATCACCGGCCACCTGGGCGGTTTCCTAAGCGGCGTCAACCAATAGTTAAACGCAACTTGGGCGCCGCACCCTTCGGTTTTAAGCATACGGTTTTTTTCTAAGGGTGCTCTTCAAAAAACAACAACGCGCCCGTCGCGAAACCCTTCTACTGCGGCCGCGCAATATATACATCAAACGCCTGCAACCCAGGTCGCACCCGCCGGATAATCTCGCTCGGCCACAACTTTTCGCTCAACACCGTGACCCAGCCATCATCCGGCTCGCAGATCGCGCAAAAGGTGTAGCGCTTATATGCTCCTTGATACGCATCCAACCCGCGGTGCGAAAGCTCTTCCTCCAGCCCAAGATCCGGTTCCCTCGCCGCTTCTCCTGCTCGCATTCCGAACGTCTCCGCTGCAAAGCGTTCCAGCAGCGCGCGCAAATCCTCCGCCGAAGGCCGCGGCACTACCAGGCACCGGCTGGCATTTTCGCGAAAGACAATCTCCCGTGTGATGCAAAACTCCCGCACACGTTCCAGATGGCTGAAAAAATCTAGCACCCAGAAATCCTCACCTGCCAGCGCGGGAATCACAGCCGCCCAGATCTCTGCTGCCTCCGCTCCGCGCAACGGCTCGCGGCTTTCCGTCTCAATCAATTCCAGCCCGGCCGCTTTCGTATCGCTGCCCAGGTCCATCGCCTGCACATCCAAGGAATACGGCGGCAGCTCCGGCACGGTCTGTTCCGGTGTCGCATTCATTCTTCCGCCTCAATCTCGCCAAATTTGTCCCGGAAGTCCGGAGTCGACTTCCGCACCTCCAGCCAATCGAAAAACGCGTCCGGATTCTCCAGCCAGATCCGGAACCACTCGCCAATCTCTTTCTTCTCTTCCCGCTTGCGAGCTTCCACTTTGCGATTCAACGAAATCATTTCCGCCCGGCGTTTGCCAAGCCGCGCGATCTCCAGCACCCGCTCCACCGCGGCCTTTTCCTCGTGCGCCTGAAATCGTCGCAGCAATTCGTCTAGCCGCGTCAAGCTCACCTCGGCATCCTGCAGCGTTTTGAAGTGCAAAATGTCTTCGAACTCTTCCTCGAAACGGTCCTCGGCTTCTTCGCGCTCAGTGGTCTGCACTTTCCAGCCCGCGCTTTTCAATACGTCCGCGATGTATTCGTTGCCCGTCTTGCCGGCCTCGCCATGCTCGGCGATCAAGCGCCGCCGCAATTGATCTATCTCCGCGGAACTCCAGGTTTGCAGCCCCAACTCGCGAGCCGTCTCCACGATCAGCGCCTTCTTTGTCTTTGGATCGTCGGTCACAGTCTACCCTTGTGCGCGGAGCTGCCGGCTGGCAGCCCATTCGCCTCTTCCACCGTGGGTTCTTCGCCCTGGCCGTTCAAAAGCCGGCGATACTTCGCGACGTTCTTGACGTGTTCGCTTAATGTTGCCGCAAAAAAATGTCCGCCATGGGTGTTTGCCACGAAATAAAGATAATCCGTTTCCGCCGGCGCAAATGCCGCGCGCAACGATGCCTCGCCCGGATTTCCGATGGGGCCAGGAGGCAATCCAGTGTGTAAATACGTGTTGTACGGCGAATCGTAATGCAAATCCTTCAGCGACAATGTTCCGCGGTACTTTCCGATCTCTTCCAGCGCATAAATCACCGTGGGATCGCATTGCAGCAACATTCCCTTGGTCAGCCGGTTCGTGAACACCCCGGCCACCAGCGGCCGCTCGTCCGGCTTTGGTGTTTCGCGTTCCACCAGCGACGCCAGGGTCACTTTCCTCAGCAGCGTCTC
>Ga0210384_10001683_pt1 | contig 29133 bp, 21 predicted proteins | sample IncBWH2MmetaG_FD_160574 | JGI IMG/M metagenome (GOLD analysis project Ga0210384, IMG submission 160574) | Forest soil microbial communities from Barre Woods Harvard Forest LTER site, Petersham, Massachusetts, United States - Inc-BW-H-2-M | ecosystem: Environmental > Terrestrial > Soil >...
CTCGGGCAAATCGCCGAAACGCGTCGCACCGCCATGGGCCTGGTGATGACGCTCGACAGCAAGTCGATTCGCTTCGACTTTGATAAGGCAAACATTAAACCGGAATATCGCGATATCCTTAATCGCATCGCCGGGATCCTGATGACGCTTAAGGGATATACGATTGCTGTCTACGGATATACGGACGACATCGGCACGCAGACGTACAATTTGCAGCTCTCACAGCGTCGCGCCGAAGCTGTCCGCGACTTCTTGGTGCAGACCGGAATTTCCCCGACAGATTGGATTACGTGATCGAAAAGAGCAAGCAATATTATGACCGACGCCGACAGGAGCGAACCCTGAAGGAAGCTGATCGCGTGGCGCTGCTCGGTGTCGGAATCGCGGTGATCGAGCGGGTTGACAACCTACACGTCCACCTTGTGCTCAGCAACAGGCACGCGCTGAAGATTCTCCACAACGATATAGCGTGGGATGAGCAGAACATGCGTTGGGAGGCGAGCCTAGGCGGCTTTCATCAAACCAAGGGTGAAAGAATTTCCAAGGCAATCACGATGAACCGCTGATGCGCATTAAGAAGGGCAACGACCCGATCGCTGTGCTGAGGGTTCTTTGTGTCCTGTCTTGAGAGTTGATCGCCCACAGATCCCAATCCTTAGGAATCGTCGGTACGGCCAGCTGTTTGCGAATCATCTGGAATTTCATCTGATCGGAGGAGGACTTAGCCTCTACCGCCAGCAGTTTGGCAGGGTGCTTCTGCGCCTCAGCAATCTTATTCGGAGTTCAGCGGGGAGATCGTTCTTCTCTTAGAGACGTGCGCGAAGTTGTGAGCTCCCTGCGGCCGGTAATGGTGTGGCCAGAACATCGTCTTCGGGCAACTTGCGCCTGTGACTTTCGTCATCACGAGATTACCCGTGGTATCTCGACCAAACGGTCGCTTTCGGCAATGCTGCTTAAGCGGAGTTGATTCTTAAACGAGATCCAAGAGATTTTATGTCGCCGGTCGAAAACCCTGATCAATCCAACGACATTCCCACCCTAGGGGAGCTTTTCCCGGACGGCACAGCCTTGGACAGGCTGCGGAACAACCAACTCGTGTTGTGGCGCGAGGGCCGCGACGAGATCGCATTCAGCCACCGCTACCAGGGAAACTCATACGTGGCCGCGGCACTTGATCCTAAGCTCGAAGAGCTACTGCGACTGCCCGCCGGAACCCAGGACTTCGGAAGTGTCGAGAGTCTGATCGCCGACTTGTCCCATTTGATAGGCAGTTTCGTGGAACTGGATAAGGAGGCAGTCTGGCTCGCCGCCACCTACATCTTGAGCACCTGGGCTGCAGATTGCCTTCCGAGTTCTCCGTGCCTGAACGTTTGGGGACCCAGCGGTAGCGAGACTGCCCTCGTCGAATTGCTGTCGTCACTCTGTCGCCAGCCCATTCGGGTAGCAGAACCCTCAATTCGAGATCTGCTGAGTCTCCCGCGTGGACTTGTCTTTACCTTGATCCTGAAGGGGCCCAGCGAACCAGCTCTCCGACGCTTGCTGGCGGTGGCCAGTGATCCCGAGGCCCAGTTACTGCGCGGCGGTCGAGTAAGGAATGTGCGATATTCGACGGTTGTGCTTACGACGGAACCGATCGTTGGCGTCGCCCTAGGCATTCCGTTGCTCCCGGCAACGGCCCCGTACCGCCGCGTTGGCCGATTGGAAGCCCAACAGCTGGCCGATGAGTTTCAGCCACGGCTGATGCGCTATCGCCTTGCACGACATCGACAGGTCAGCAGTTCGCAATTCGATTTGCCCGGATTCGCACCCGAGTCTCGAATGCTCGCTCGCATTCTCGGGGCCACGCTTGAAGGCTCTCCTCATCTCCAAGATCGAATTTCTGGAATTCTCCGCAGCATCGATGAGCAAACAAAAGGCGAGCAGTCACGCGGCCTCGGCGCGGTCGTCGCAGAAGCGCTACTCGCACTGTGTCACGAGAATAAGCCGGAAGCCTATGTCCGCGAAATTAGCGAGCTCGCTAACGGGATACTTTTAGGTAGGCATGAGACCGTAGAGCTAACCCCCAAAGCTGTAGGTGCGATTTTGCGCCAGAAACTGGGCTTGTCAACCGAACGGAGGGGTCCCGGCTACCGGTTGCTTCTCACGCAAGATACGCGCAGTCGCATCCATCGGTTGGCGGCTGCGCACCATGTACTTTCGATGCTGGAGCCAATCCCGGATTGTCGTCTTTGTCTCGAGACCCGAACTACCACCATGATCCGAGAGGAATTGCAAGTGCATGATGTTCAGCAAGTACACCAAGTTCACGATGTGGGCGAAGAATAAGTGTCAAAGAGAGTAGTAAATTCGGAGCAGTTACAGCTGTTGAGACGACTGCGTTTCGCCGGTTGCCCAATCGATTCTGAGCACTTACCTCAACCACGTTCTCCTTTGCGAGATTTCCGCCAGGTCGGCGTACAGGGGACGAATATAATCCCAATCGCTGGCGGCTTCGGCATTATCCTTGGTGTCAAAGCACTCGTCTGCGCGGCATTGACGGTTTGCCAATTCGACCTGCGGGCGAACTGGTTCAAAGGGCCCATCTCCTGGATTAAACCTTGTGACGAACACGCCAACCGCTATTGTTTCCGACAGCGTTCCGGAGAGCACACGGTGTGGTCTTCAGGCGATGTTTTGACTGGGCGGACTCGGCTGCTCAGACGGGGCGAGTACCTCCAGGGACGTCTGTTTGGAGCACTTCACGAGTCGCTGTCCGCGCCGCTCGGAAAGACTCTTGAAGCAACACTTTCCATCGCTGACTTGGCAGGGAACGAATGCCAGTTTTCAGTATCGCTCCTGAATGGAATGCTCGAAACAGTCGTGGCCCGACCGACCGACGAAACCTAGAAATCCCTCAACGCCTTCACCGCCGTCTCGCTCTTGCAACGACGAGAGGGCCTAGCTACGGGTCGGGCCGCTGGTTGACAAACTAGCTATCTCGAACCGGTTCGTCAGACGAAAAGCAGAACGACAAAGGTTGCGAGCGACGGCGATACAACTTATAGGTCGTCGCGACTTACGGCCGGCTCGTTACAGTCGGCGGCGGGCGATTCGCAGTCCGAGAGAGGAACGACAGTCCACGTTAGTGTGCCTATCGGTGCAATTGATTTCAATGCGCGTAGCCCGATAAAAGCACGGTAATCCAGGCAGCCGATTGCAGTTGGGAGCAGGAACTCGTCCGCGTTGCATATGCCTTAACAACCCAGCCAAAGCCCTTAAATGGAGAGCTGCTTGCCCCGTGTCATGAACAGATTCTCGAAACGCGAAGGGGCCGCGCTGGACGATTTGCAATGAATACGGGTTGATGTGCCAAGTCCGGTCGGCGCGGTATTATGTCACCATTCTTTACGGTCATGAATGCGGATTCGCCGAGATGGAACGTTCGTTAATCTGGATCGAGGATGCGCATGGAGGCTGGGCTTGCTCGAGTTGTCGATGGAGATTTTCTGTCCCCACCTTGCTTACCGGAGGAGAAGCGAAAGCCGCTTACGACCGCCTGGCTGCCGTGAAGTTTCGCGAGCACCTGTGCGAAGCCGAGACTAGCCTTCCCGCAGTGAAACAGGAATTCACGCCCGACGCCGACCCCACTTTCGCAGAGCGTGCACGGAAACTCATAGCGCAAGGATACAAGCCCAAGGATGCCGTGGAACTTGTTGTTGAGGAGACTGCGCTCGAGAACCGCAACGATCCGAGAATCATAGAGAAGGCGCGTGCTGACGCCGAGGACTTCCTTCTAAAGGTCCGCAAAGGCCTCATCTGAAAAGAAGAACCGGTCCATGCCCAGGTGGACCGGGCCAAATTATTTCCGCCGGTTAACTCAGAGCATGGGCCACGGCACCTACGAGCGGTGGCGCCAGCGTGTCCGCGACTGGCAACTCTATCGTGACGCGCGCGCCGTGCGGCTTCACGTTTTCTATTCTGAGATCTCCGCCACGTTCCTTGACGATCCCGTAGCATACGCTCAATCCCAGCCCCGTTCCTTTGCCCACGGGCTTCGTGGTATAGAACGGGTCCAGCGCGCGGTTCAGATTGCCAAATCCCGGGCCGGTATCTTCTACTTCGATCACCGCCCCTCCGCCGCTCTGGTAGGCGCGAATGCTGATCTGCTTACTGCCCGCGATTCCTTCCACCGCGTCGCTGGAATTGTTGAACAGGTTCAACAGGATCTGTTTGATTTCGTCCTCATTCACAGCCAAAGGCGGCAAGTCCGCCTCGATATCCAGTTCAACCCGAACGTTGCGCGTACGAGTGTGGTGTTCGCGCAAAGCCAGCACGTCCAGCACCACCGGAGAGAGTTCTACAGTCTGTGTGTCGCCCGCACTTTGCCGCGAAAATCGCAGCAGGTTGCCAATAATCCGTTTCATCCGGCGAGCTTCGCTTACCAGCTTCGTGAGTTGATCGCGAACCGGTGGCGCCACAATCGCGTCGCCGATCAGTTCCCCGTATCCCATGATCACAGTCAGGGGGTTGTTGAGTTCGTGCGCGACTCCAGCCAGCAGTTGTCCCAGGGCAGCCAGTTTCTCCGACCACACCAGTTGCGCGTGCAAGGCCTTCAATTCGACAGCGACCGCAAGATCGCCTGCAAGCATTTCGATGCGCGACAATTCAAGCGCATCGATCGCATTCGGATCTCGGGGCCAAGACAATCGGATGCACCCCAGGGTCGCGCCTCCAGCCGAACAAAGCGGAATCAATAGTTCTTCCCCGCCCTCCCAGCGCATGTTCGAGTTCCCGCGCAGCGCAAACGGGACCGCCCCCGGCGGAATCAGTAAGTACAAATTCTTCCCCATGAGCTGCGCCTGGGAACACAAGTGCTTAACCTGATCGAGTGTCCAGTCTTGCGTGTGGACTTCCAGGTTTCGTAGAGCCTCTGGCGACAGCCCGCTAGAGCCCGCTACTCGCAGCCGCCGCTCGGCATCTTCGAGTTGGACGACGGCCACTCGGAAGTTGCTGACTTCAGTGATCGCCGCAGCGATTGCAGGGCACATCGTATCCGGCTTGGCGCCGCTCAACAGCCTCGACGTAATCGCTGAGAAGCGTTCCAACTGGCGGTTGAGCGCCTGCGCCTTTTGTTGCATGCCTGCGATCGATTTTGATTTGTCCTCCACCACCGCCAGAATCATTCCAAAAGCGACGAAGAACTTGGGCGTGTTCCATAGTTCTCCAGGAATAATCAGGTTCGGGGCGATCCGATCAATCAGCAGCCCGATGGGAAACACCGCGCCCCAGCAGAAGAACCCGCCAGCGATCGTCATCATCGCCGGCGACCTTCGCTGTTGGTTCCCGCAAATCAACGCACCCGGCAACCCAAACCCAATTCCGAGGAGTGCGATCATCCCTTCATCAAAAGAGCCGCGAAGAGCGGCATGAATCGCCCACGCTCCGGCCAGCGAACCCAGCAAGGTCGCGGCCGCCAGGTTCCAGGACTTCTTGTGTTCCCGGAGGAAGAAGCAGGCCGCTCCCCCGAAGCAAACTACCAGGCACAAAACATAAGCCCAGCGTTCGTGTACATCGTAGCCAGCGCATGCCACGTACGCGATAGAAGGCGCGCCAATCATGAACAGAACGAGAGTTCGCTTCGCGTAGTCTTCAACAACCGGGGAAACGGAGATCAGGAAGATGACCGCGGCTGCCTGTAGCGAACCCGAGTCGATCGCCAACAGATGGGAACTAACGCGGCCTCCGTCCGGTTCGAGGAGTTGTGCCAGGAAGTGCGTGAACACCAGTGCCCATCCAAGTGTCCACAGGGTCAGTTGGGCGCTGCGTGCTTGGCGCTTCAGACACACAAAAATAATCACCAGCACGCCTACAGTCAAGAATGTCGGTATTTTTTCCAGAATCCCCATCAAGATTACCTTGGGGGGAGTTGCATGGTCTCAACAGTAACCAACGGTAACGCTGTCAGTCAACGCCCGAACGTGCCACTGCCGTAGCACCAAAGTTGGGCAAACTGCACACTGATGTCAGTTCGTGCGCTCCGAATGAGGATGGAACTTGCGGTCACACATTTGTCATCGCCTCTGCCTTGACCGTCAGATCACCGAGGGGCGACTGACAATTCGAAATCCTCCGGCAACGCTGAAAACACCCGGTTCGCGATTGCTCCCAATTCAGTTTGTGTGTTAGTGCCCAAACGCACCTTGACGGTGGTGGCCCTAAGCGCCGGTGCCGGTTCTGACCGGCAGCTTTCAGGTTGCCCCAAGCGAGGAAAGGCGCGTATAAACACCTGTGACACGCGAGTCCTGCAGTCGCCGATCGGCAAAGGACTTGGTCGAACCACCAGCGAAAGGGCGGGGTGGTATTTGTTCCCGCATTGGATCGGCATTGTAATGTCAAGCGGTCTTCAGCAACCATGAGGGAACGACTCTCGCCGAATCTCGGAACGAAGTTACGATTTTCCTCTTGGCCGACGGCTCTGATAGGAATTGTCGTGATCAAAGCCGTCCTTTTGCTCGCTGTGAAACCAGGTTCTTTACTGTTTTCATACAGTGGAATCAGCTATTTCCTTCTCCTGCTGTTGGCGGCATGTTTTGCTATTCGGAACGGAGTACAGAATACCCAGGGAAGTCGGCTATTCTGGTTGTTCCTCGCCATTGCCTATGGCCTCTGGTCGCTGGACCAGGGTCTTTTTCTGTTTTACGAGCTTGGTCTGCATATCGAGGTGCCCAATAATTCGATTGCTGATCCGGTGTTATTTCTGCACATCATACCGCTCATGGCGGCCCTGGCAATCCTTCCACACCGAAACGCATCCGACCGCAAGCTATACGGCGCGATCTTAAACTCTCTTCTCTTGCTGTTTTTCTGGGGCTTTCTTTATGCTTACGTTGTCTTTCCTTACCAGTACCTATTCTCGAACGCCGCCGGCTATGCCCTGCGTTTTGACGTCCTCTATGTGTTTGAAAATTTGGCTTTGGTTTTGGCTGCAGGTATTTTGACCCTTCGCGCGGAGGCGCCCTGGAAGTCAATCTATCTCCATCTGTTGGGGGCGTCCGCCCTTTACGCCCTAAGTTCCTCAGTCGCCAATCTGGCAATTGACTCCGGAGGATACGCCAACGGAAAGTTGTATGGCCTGGGTCTCACCGCTTCCGTTTGCTGGTTTGTGTGGATACCACTACGCGCTCGGAAGCTGACACCAGCTGACGCCAATGCAACCCGATCCGATGCCAGCCAGGGTGCACTGGCGTCGGCGTGGACGATGCTCGTTGTGCTGATGATTTCAATCCCCATGGCCTGGGAGCTGTTCCAGAGAACTGAGACGACTGGCATGCGTACGCTCCGCCTGCTGGTTGCGATTGTCGCGATTGTGGGTCTGGCTGGTGCTGCCTACGTCAAAGAGTACCTCGCCAAACACGAGCTGGCATCCCGCCTGGGGTTCGCGAACGATCGGCTTCGCTTGGCAATGCAAGCCGGTGCCTCAGTGGGGTGGGATTTGGACGTCAAGAGCGGCCGAGATATTTGGTTCGGCGACCTGCAGACAATCTTCGGAATCTCTTCCGATACGCACGACGCGACCCTGGAAGACTTCATTGGTTACGTCCATCCAGAGGACCGGCAGAAAGTCTCGGAAGCGGTCGCAGATGCACGGCAAAACCGGACCCTGTACGCAGCCGAGTTTCGCATCGTGCGGCCTGACGGAACCGTTCGGTGGCTGGTAGCGCGAGGCAAGTTCTATTACGCAAAGAACGGTGACCCCGAGCGGATGCTCGGCGTGTCACTCGATATTACGCAACGCAAATTGGCGGAGGAGAAGCTACGAGAATACGAAAAGGCCGTGGAAGGTTCGGAAGAGATGATTGCGGTCGTAGATCGGGAATACCGCTACCTGATCGCAAATCGTAAGTTCCTGAACAATCGGAGCATGACCAAGGAACAAGTCGTGGGGCGTTTAGTCCCAGAAGTATTGAACAAGGGGGTCTTTGAAACATTCGTCAAGGAAAAGTTGGATGCCTGTTTCCAAGGCAAAGTCGTCAGATACGAGATGCGATACACCTATCCAACCCTTGGCGAGAGGGACTTACTCATCTCGAACTTCCCCATCGAAGGTCCCGGCGGCGTTGATCGCGTGGCCTGTATTTTGCAGGACATCACCGAGCGCAAGCGGGCGGAGGAAGCCCTCTCCTCTATGAACCGCCGGGTGATCGAGGCGGAAGAACGAGAGCGTGACCGCATCGCGAGAGACCTTCACGAAAACATCGGCCAGCGCCTTGCTTTGTTGGCAATTGGCATCGAACAACTTAAGAGCGACTTACCCAATCAAACTGCGGAACTTCTCGACCGCATGGATGCAGTCTGGAAGCAGACGTTGGAGATTTTGACCGATGTCAAAGCCTCGGCGCACGAATTGTACTCTCCTCGACTGGAGTATCTCGGCATCGCTGCGGTTATGAACAGCTTCTGTAATGAGTTTGCCGAGCGGAGGCGGGTGGAGATCGACTTCAGGGGCCACGGTCTGCCCAGTTCCGTGCCCCCGGACGTTTCGATTTGCCTCTTCCGGGTCTTACAGGAAGCGTTGCACAACGGGGTGAAGCACAGCGGAGCGCAGAAGTTCGAAGTGCAATTGTGGGGTGTGTCGGATGAGATTCGTCTTACGGTTAGCGACTCCGGCGCTGGTTTCGACCTTGAGGCAGCAAGGAATGGCCCAGGGCTCGGCCTGACCAGAATAGAGCAGCGAGTCAAACTGGTGAATGGAACGTTCTCGATCGATTCGCAACCCGAGGGAGGCACCACAGTCCACGTTGGTGTACCTATCAGTGCAAGCTATTCCATGGGTGCACTTGGATAAAAGCTCCGAAATCCGGGGAGTCGGCTGCACTGCAGTTAGGCGCCGGTCTCGTGTGCGTTGAGCGCCACGACGCCAGCGATTAAGCTGCCACCCGTTCATCTCTCTTCGCGGGACTGCAAGCATGGCGGAGGAAAGGCGGGTGGTGATTTGTCGCTATACGTGCACTCGATAGTTGAAGATAACTCGGAATTGAGCCATTTAAATAGAGCTCGGCCTCGATAAAAAAGAGGGTGGCCCGTCCTTATTCGCGTTCTTTGCGAATAGCGCGGGCCTTCGCTATCCAGTAGCGGCCCGACGCCGAGCGAGGCGAGGATGAGTCCCAACGCTTGCGCCAAGGCAATCGTGCCGTTCTGGCTGGGCGACAAGTGGAAGCGATCAGACAGGTCGGGCAGGATTGTGCCCAACATCGCGGCGATCATCCCGTAAACAAGAATGGCGACAATGACGGCGAAGATCAACACGCGGCAGCGTTCCTTTCAATTGCCAGTTTCAACTGCGGGAACATCGACCCACGGCACGCGGCCGCGCTCGACCATCGCCCGGTCTCTTGAACCCGAGTCAAGGTTGCGGTTGGGTTTGCGGTTGCTGAGCCGCAGGCTGGGAACTTGTAGTTGTACTTGGCTTCGGCGTCGTCGCAGGGGTGCTCGGCTTCGTGGACTTGGTTGCCGTCTTTTTCTTTACCGGCTTCTTGGGCGGCTCGGTATCGTCCACTACTACTTTCTTCGCAGGCACGGGGGCGGCAGGTGCCGCGGCTTGCAGGTCCCGAACTTGCGTGCGCAGTTGTGTCAGTTCGCCTTCTTTCGCGGTGGCCAGTATATCCATGCGTTCCGCCATTGCTCGCCGCGACCTCTCCAGAGCGCTGAGATCGTTCTGCACGGTTTGGAATTCATCCTTGGAACCGAAAGCTCCCGCCGATTCGACTACCGGTCCGAGCACATCATAAAGCGCATCGAGATTGTGGTAGAGCTTGAAAGTTGCCGCGAGGTTCTCCGGGGAAGCACGCAGTTGTCCAATGATTTCCGGCAGCGCCATTTGCAGGTTGCGGTCAATGGAATCGACGTCGGACTGGGTGTCGCGTTTGGTGTTCGAATCGGTTTTCCATTTTTCGATTCGCAGCTTGGCCAGGTCCACCTGCGTGGTTTGCGCGACCTGTTCCAACTGCGACAGCAGTAGATTCAGTTGACTGACCGAAGCATAAGGAACCGGCGGCCCCGAGGCAGCCGGTGCAGGAGAGGGCGTTACCTGAGCCGTCGCCGAAGCCACTAGAAAAACGAGGATCCAGCACCGCCAACTGCGACTGGGACAAAGTTTCATGAAGTCGTCACTCGCCCTCAGCATACCCATTTTCGCAGTTTTCGTAAAACTGACGAGTCGTAGCGTTATAATATTGCTATGCGTCGCTGGCTGGCAGTTGCGGCCTTGGGCGCTGCGTTCCTCACGCCGCTGGCGTGGGGGCAACGTCGCGGCGGAACCTCGGGAGGCTTCGCGGGACATGCCGGGTTTGCCAACCACGGTCCCATGGTTGGCGGTCGCGGCCCGGTGACGATGAATCGTGGTCCGGCTTTTGCAGGGGTTCAACGCGGCGGCGTGCACTTCGTGATGGGCGGTTTTGGTCACCCCGGCTCCTCGCCATTTTTCTTTCACCACCATCACTTCTTTCGGTCGTGGCCCTACGCCGGGTATTACGGGTATCCGTATTATGGTTATCCCGGCTACGGAGACAATTCATATTCAGCGGATTCTTCGCAGAACTATCCGGCCGCGGATTATTCGACTGCTTATGAGAGTGGGCGGCAACAGGCGGAGATTGATCGCCTAGAGAATGAAGTCGATCGGCTGCGCGAGGAGCGAGATGCGCGGGATTCCACTGCGTCGCAAGCTCGCCCGAAGGCTGAGTTGCCGCCGACCCAGCTTGTTTTCCGCGACAAGCGTACCGAGCAGGTACAGAACTACGCCATCGTCGGCAAGACATTTTGGGTGTTGGATGCCCAACGGGCGAAGAAGATTCCGCTTGCCGAGCTCGATGTTCCCGCCACCAAGAAAGCAAACGACGATCGCGGCGTTGAGTTTCAGTTACCAGAGTAAGCTCCGATTTGGCGAAGCGCTACTCCCAGCGAGAGAAAACCCCTAGTTTATTAAGCAAGGAAGAAAGCGATGCTGCTCGGCACTAGCTACGTGATCATTCTTGTGCTTGCGGCCGCCACCGCTCCGGCGCAGGAGGCAACCGAAGTCTGTTCCGATGGCCGGACCATCAAGATCGCGTCTCAATGGGACGAACTCACGACAACCATGCCTGAGTCCGATGCAGCGGCTCGACCGCTGCGTTATTTCATGTCCACGACGCAAGGTGTGCAAGGCGCGTGGATGGAAGTGTGGGATCGCCCCAAGCGCTTGTCGCGAACAGCGGTTCCCATCCAACGGGAAGGCGAAGCCAGGTGCGCCGGTTGTGAGGACGCTGAGCAAACTCCGGAAGAATTGTACATTTCAATTTTCGATCCCCAGGTGGTTTCGCTCTGCATCGATTATTGTCCGGGGCCTCCCGCGCCCGGCGAGTATGTATCCCAACTGCTCGCAGGAAAGAAGCCGGTTGAGGATTCGGATGACAGCGTGGAGCCCGCGTATCTGCTGGAGAACCCGGAACTCAATGGCCCCTCAATTCGTGTCGTAGAGGGAACTGAGAGCACGACGGTTGTGCTGTCAGGTGAGTATCTAATTTCCTCCAGCCGCGTGTACTTCATGATCGGCGAAAACGCGTCACCAGAGAGCAAGGCTTCTCGGAATTATCTCTATAGCAGGACCGTAGACCTGCGGCACGTCGAGGTGACGATGCCGTCCGACCTCGCGGACAAGCCTGGCCTCTTCACGGCGTACGCTAGGGACTCGTGGGAAGGAAGGCCGGTCGTGGGGGCCGGGACGGGACAGAAAATCATCGTGGCGAGCAAGGATAGTCCAGTCGTCGATTCTGTCGAACCGCACGCGTTGAGCTGTTGTCGTTCTGACGCGAGCCTGGTTATACGTGGGAGCGGTTTCACGCAGCATTCCCAGGTACAGTTCGGCGATGATATTAGTCTTGGCGAAGAGGTCACGTTTGTTTCGCCGAGTGAACTACACGTCACGATTCCAGGCGACAGACTGACCGATTCCAGTGGCCAATACGCCAGGGCGACCCCAGTGATGCTGTCGGTGACCAACGATCCTCGTCATTTTTCAGCTCCCGTGGCCGTTGAGGTTTTACCTTCGGCGAAGTTTAAGCGGCAACCGCTGACCGCAGTGATTAACGCCATAACGCCATACCCGGTGCCGATGATGGACTATCGCAGTCCCCGATTTCTTATTCTGGAGATCATAGGCGACAACTTTCGTCCTGACGATGTCGTTGCATACGGAAATGGCGATCGTACTCGACTGAAGACGCAATACGTCTCCCCTCATCACCTCAGAGCGTGGTTACCCCGCGAATTGTGGCGCAAACACCTGCTAAGCTTTCGACTCGTAGTTGAAACTCCCGCCGGCCTGTGTGCGGCAGAGGCATTTGAAAAATGGTTGGAATGATCTACGAGTAGGTTCCGAGCTTGATTATGCCGGTCTTGCTCTGCTGTGGATTGCTGTGAATAACTCGCCCTCTCGCGCTGCGAGTCTCCAATTAGAATAACCGTGACGTAGAATCGGTTACAAGGATCATCTCCGAGCCCCCATGTCCCAATTCGTCCATCTTCATCTGCATACTGACTACTCGATGCTCGACGGCGCCTGCGATGTGGACAAACTCTGCGAGCGCGCGAAAGAGCTAGGCATGCCAGCGGTTGCCATGACCGATCACGGCAATATCTTTGGGGCGGTGCACTTTGTCAATGCGGCCAAGCAAGCCGGGATCAAGCCCATCATTGGCTGTGAGCTTTATATCTGCAAGAAGGACGATCACAACATCACGCGCACTCCACCCGAAGGCGACACGTATAACCATCTGCTGGTGCTGGCGGAAAACGAAGAAGGCTATCGCAATCTGGTGAAGATCACGTCCGAAGCTTCACTGCGTGGCTTCTACTACAAGCCGCGGGTGAGCAAGAAGTTCTTGGCGGAACATTCCAAGGGACTCATCGGACTATCCGGGTGCCTCAAGGGCGAGGTTGCGGAAAGGCTGATGGAAGAAAAGTACGAAGCTGCGAGGGATGCAGCAGTGTTCTATCGCGATATCTTCGGCAAAGATAATTTCTTTCTGGAGATTCAGGATCAAGGTTTGGAGATGGAACACCGCATCCATTCGAACCTCTTCCGCCTGGAAAAGGAATTAGGCATTCCGATTGTGGCTACAAATGACAGCCACTACCTTTGCGAAGACGATGCTCATGCCCAGGATGTGATGCTCTGCATTCAGACCGGGAAGTCCATCCAGGACACCAACCGCATGAAGTTCCAGGGCACGGACTTCTATGTCAAGAGCCACGATGAAATGTTTCGCGTGTTCAAAGACGCGCCCGATGTGCTCTCACGGACCCTGGCAATCGCCGAGCGCTGCAGTACGCGATTGGAAAAGGTCAGCAATCCCTTTCCGCATTTTGACGTGCCCGTGGGTTATACGCTGGACAGTTATTTCGAACACGTGACCCGGGAAGGCTTCGCGCGGCGACTGGACGTGCTCCGAAACTTACAGGCGCAGGGACGGGTGAAGCACAGCATTGCGGAATACGAGCAACGTTTGACGCGGGAACTCGCCATCATCCAGCAGATGCAGTTCTCGGGATATTTCCTGATTGTCTGGGACTTCATCCGCTACGCGAAAGAAAACAATATTCCGGTGGGGCCGGGTCGTGGCTCGGCCGCAGGGTCGCTGGTGTCCTATTCGATGAACATCACCGATCTGGATCCGCTGCAGCATGAGCTGTTCTTCGAACGCTTTCTAAACCCCGAACGCATTTCGATGCCCGACATCGACATCGATTTCTGTATGAACCGCCGTGGCGAGGTGATCGATTATGTCACCCGCAAATACGGGCGGGAGAACGTGGCGCAGATCATCACCTTCGGTACGATGGCGGCCAAGGCGGCGATCAAGGACGTCGGACGCGCCATGGACATTCCCTATGCCGATGTCGATCGTATCGCGAAGATGGTTCCGACCACGCTCAACATTAAGCTGGAGCAGGCGATGAAAGATTCGCCCGCGCTGCAGCAGGCCTATGAGAGTGAGCCGCAGGTGCGCCAGTTGCTTGATACGGCCCGGAAACTGGAAGGCCTGGTGCGCAACGCGGGCGTCCACGCTGCCGGTGTTGTGATCGCTCCGCGTCCGCTTACCGAACTAGTCCCGTTGTTCAGGACGAAGAACGACGAAATCGTTACTGCCTTCGACATGGTCGCTATCGAGAAAATGGGCCTGTTGAAGATGGACTTCCTCGGCCTGACTACGCTCACGATTCTTGATGACACTCTAAAGTTGATCGAGCAGACGCGCAGCCAGAAAATCGCGCTGCACGAAATACCGCTGGAGGATAAAGAGACCTACGAGAGCGTCTTTTACAAAGGCTTGACTTCCGGCGTGTTCCAATTTGAATCGCATGGCATGCGCGACGTGCTCCGCCGCTACCAGCCGAACTCGATCGAAGACCTCACAGCTTTGAACGCGCTCTACCGTCCGGGTCCGATTCAGGGCGGCATGATCGACCACTTCATTGATCGCAAACATGGGCGCAAGAGCATCGAGTACGAACTGCCGGAGCTGAAGGAAATGCTGGAGGAAACCTGGGGCGTGATCGTCTACCAGGAACAGGTGATGCAAATCGCCAATCGGCTTGCTGGCTATTCGCTCGGTGAGGCCGACCTGCTTCGGCGAGCCATGGGTAAGAAGAAGCCGGAAGAAATGGCGAAGCAGCGAGAGCGGTTCGTCGAGGGCGCTGTGCAGCGCGGTTACCCGCCCAAGAAGATTGAAAAGATTTTCGACTTGCTGGCCAAGTTTGCCGAATACGGATTCCCCAAAGCGCATTCGGCAGCTTATGCCTTGCTGGCCTATCACACTGCATATCTCAAGACTCATTACTCGGTCGAGTTCATGGCCGCGCTGCTGACTTCAGTAACTGGCAATACCGATGATGTCGTGAAATACATTAACGAGTGCCGCGAAATGGGGATTGCCGTCGAGCCGCCCGACATCAACGTGAGCGACGCTAACTTCACGCCACATGGCAGTGCGATTCGCTTTGGTCTGGCGGCCGTGAAAAACGTTGGCCATAACGCCATCCAGTCGATCGTAGCTGGACGCAAAGAGCTGGGACGCTATCGCTCCATTTATGAGTTCTGTGAGAAGGTGGATTTGCGGCTGTTGAACAAGCGTGTCTTGGAGTCTTTGATCAAGAGCGGCGCCATGGATTCGCTGGGGCGGCGGGGGCAGCTAATGGCTGTCCTCGACAAGGCCATGGATCGAGCGCTGAAGACGCAGCGCGACGCGGAATCCGGCCAGCACGGCTTGTTCGGCGTGTTCCAGCAGGATGAAATTCCCGTTGACAACGACAAGTTACCCGACACTCCGGACTGGGATGAGCACACGCGGTTGGCCGCTGAGAAAGAAATTCTCGGTTTCTTTATCACCGGGCATCCGCTGGAAAAATACAAAGACAAGTTGGAAGACCTGCGCGCTTTGAGCACGGCTGATATCGCTGCCATCAAGGCTTCCACGGGAAAAGATGAAAGCATCTGCACCGCCGGGATCATCACGAACCTCCGTGTGCTGAAGTCGAAAAAGGGAGATTTCTACGCGCAAGCCGCTTTGGAGGACATGTCAGGCTCGGTGGAAATGATCGTGTTTCCCGAAGCTTATCGAAAGCTGCAGGATAAGGTGAAGCTCGAAGTCCCGGTTCTGGTGCGCGGTGGCTTGCGGATCGAAGAAGGCGTGAATCCCAAGCTGATGGCAAACGACATTATTCCGCTTGAGGATGCCAAGGTTCCATTGCCCCGGTCGCTGCGCATCCGCATTCCCGTGGAGACCGCGAATGTGTCCATGGTGGATGAACTGCACGCGCTTTGTGCCCAGCGCAAAGGCGAGGCGAAAATGTTGTTTGACGTGGAACGCCAGGGTGATTTCATGGTAGTGATGGAGGCAGAGGGCTATAATGTCCATCCAGATCGCAATTTTGTGGCTCGGGTCGAAGAGTTGTGTGGCCGTGGTGCGGTCAGAGTCATTGATTAACGTGTGCGTGTAGAAACATAGCTGTCTATGTTTCTGCGAGCGGTGCCGAGACCTACGGCGGACGAGAGCTTCCATTCACAGGAGTGCAGGTTTGCAATCGGCGACAACTCCGGCGGCGGCAAATGCAATGCTGGTAGTTACAGGCACGGAGTTTCTTCTTTCGATGGTGGAGGCCCGCTGGGCCACCAAGAACGGTGATGGCAGGAAGATGGAGTCGCAACTGAAGGCGCAGCAGGAGTTGGGCAAGATTGAGCAGCAGCTGGAGAGGTTGCAGGCGTTGCCGGGCCAGGATGACGACATACGCGGCCAGATCCAGCAGCTTCACGATCGTATTCACGCCTTGCATGCGCAGGTGTCCGCGCATTTCAGCGCCTGGCAGAAGGCGGAGTTAGCGAGGAATCCGCAGCGTCCGCTCATGCTCGAGTACGTGGAGCGGATTTTCACCAACTGGAGCGAGATTCACGGCGATCGCGGCTTTGCCGATGACCACGCCATGGTTTGCGGAATCGCGCGTTTTCATGGTCACGAGGTCGTGGTGCTTGGCCACCAGAAGGCGCGTGACACCAAGCAGAATGTTTATCGCAACTGGGGAATGACCAATCCCGAGGGCTACCGAAAAGCTCTACGGGTTATGAAGATCGCAGAGAAGTTTGGACGGCCCGTCTTCACTTTCGTGGATACGGTCGGCGCATATCCCGGGCTGAGCGCGGAAGAGCATGGGCAGGCGGAAGCCATCGCCAGGAATCTGCGGGAAATGGCGCGGCTGCAGGTTCCCATTATCACAACGATTACCGGGGAAGGCGGTAGTGGTGGCGCGCTGGCGATTGCAGTCGCGGATCGCGTGTTGATGATGGAGAACGCTATCTATTCTGTAATCTCTCCCGAGTCTTGTGCCGCGATTATGTGGCGCGATGCGACCAAGAAAGAGCTGGCGGCGCAGGCGCTTCGCATCACCGCTTCGGACCTCGCCGAATTCGGCTGTATTGACGCCATCGTGCCCGAACCCCAGGGGGGCGCCCACACCGACCACGAAGCGGCAGCGGCTCTGCTGGATGCGGCGCTGCAGAAACATTTCAACGAATTAATCAAAGTGCCTACCCGAGAATTGATCGCGTCACGATATAATAAGTTTCGCAGCATGGCGCAATTCCTGCGCGTGGAATAAGCGAAATCCGTATTTGCTGGGCAGGTACCTTGGTGCCTGAATTGCGCCGTCCACGCTGTTCGCAACCACTCTGGTGCCGTATAATCAAAGGTTCGCCTCACTCCAAAAGTAACCCGAGCGGGCGAAAACTCGCTCCAGTCAAAGGAAGGATTAAGGAATGGCCACCACGGATGTAGCGCTCCACGAAGCCTTTGGGCAACAGGAGCCAAAGCGCGTCGTCAACAACATGAGCATTCAGGTTGCGACCGTGAACGGGTCGGGTTCGCAGAGCTCGAACACCGTGCTGTTGCGCAGTATCTTTCAGATGGGCGTCCCAGTTTCCGGCAAAAACCTGTTTCCCTCGAACATCGCGGGCCTGCCGACCTGGTATACCATCCGCGCCAACAAGGACGGATACATTGCCCGCAAGAAAGAGATCGACTTCGTCATTGCCATGAACGCGGAGACGGCGCAGGAAGATGTGATGTCGCTGGCCCCGGGCGCAGCCGTGCTTTACGACGAGCCGCTGAATCTGAATAAGTTGCGCACTGATTTGATCTTTTATCCTGTCCCTTACGACAAGCTGGTTGCGCCCGTCTGTCCTGAAGCCAAGTTGCGCAAACTGGTGAAGAACATGATTTACGTGGGCGTGGCGGCCCAGTTGCTCGGCATTGACATGGCTGAAGTCGAGAAAGCCTTGCGCAAGCAGTTTGCCACGAAAGTGAAAGCGGCGAATTTGAATCTGGCAGCGGTCCGCGCCGGGTTCGACTACGCTGTCGCCAACCTCACCAAGCAAGATCCTTATTTCATTCAGCGCATGGATAAGAACCAGGGCATGATCATTATCGACGGCAACTCGGCGGCCGCGCTGGGCTGCATGTTTGCCGGAGTCACCGTCGTTACCTGGTATCCCATCACCCCATCGTCGTCCTTGGTCGAAACCCTGATTGACTACATGAAAGAGCATCGGCTCACCGCTGACGGCAAAGCGACCTTTGCCATTGTGCAGGCCGAAGACGAGCTCGCTGCGATCGGAATGGTTCTGGGCGCAGGTTGGGCGGGTGCGCGGTCGATGACTGCGACCGCCGGGCCCGGCATCTCGCTGATGGCCGAGTTTGCCGGCCTTGCCTATTATGCGGAGGTTCCGGGGGTTATCTGGGACATCCAGCGCGTCGGCCCTTCCACGGGTCTGCCCACGCGCACTTCGCAGGGCGATATTCTGTCGACTGCTTTTCTTTCGCACGGCGACACCAAGAACATTCTGCTTCTTCCGTGTTCGGTGGCCGAGTGTTTTAGCATGGCGCAGGAGGCTTTCGATCTAGCGGAGCAGTTCCAGACTCTGGTCTTCGTGATGTCGGATCTGGATCTGGGAATGAATAACTGGATGTCCGACCCGTTCGAATATCCCAAGCGGCCGATCAACCGCGGCAAGGTGCTGACGAAAGAAGATCTGGACCGGCTGGGCGGCTTCGCGCGCTATAAAGATGTGGATGGCGACGGTGTTGGTTACCGGACTCTGCCCGGCACTGAACATCCAGCGGCGGCCTACTTCACCCGCGGTACCGGACACAACGAAAAATCCGGTTACAGCGAGCGCCCCGACGATTTCGAAAAGAACATGGAGCGAATCAACAAGAAGTTCGAGACGGCGCGCTCCTTCGTGCCCCGACCCGAATTGATCACTGAAAAATCCAAGTCTAAGATTGGCATTATCGCGTACGGTACTTCGCACTGGGCCATCATCGAATCGCGCGACCAGTTGCGCGATGAATACAGTATCGAAACCGACTATCTGCGCCTGAGAGCCTATCCGTTCTCACGCGAGGTGCACGAATTTATCGAACAGCATGAACGGGTTTACGTGGTCGAACAAAACCGCGATGCCCAGATGCTCAGCATGATCAAGCTGGACATAAAGCCGGAGCTGGTGACCCGGCTCCGCAGCATTGCGCACATTCACGGGCTGCCGCTGGACGCGCGCTCGGTAACTGACGAACTCACGAGCATGGAGGGCAAATAACATGGCGACCACGACGAGCACTCCCACCCCGACGCCCGCACCCAAAATCAATCGCATCGGCCTGACCGTTCTCGACTACCGCGGTGGCAAGACCACCCTGTGCGCCGGCTGCGGCCATAACGCGATTTCCGAGCGCATTATCGATGCCATGTATGAAATGGGCGTACAGCCCGAGCGCGTCATCAAGCCCAGCGGCATTGGCTGTTCCTCGAAGAGTCCGGCATATTTCATGAGCCGCTCCCACAGCTTTAACGCGGTGCACGGCCGCATGCCGTCGGTTGCCACCGGCGCAGTGCTAGCTAACCAAAGGCTGATTGCGCTTGGCGTCAGCGGCGACGGCGATACTGCCTCCATCGGCATCGGACAGTTTGTCCACCTGATGCGGCGCAACCTGCCGATTATTTACATCATCGAGGACAACGGCGTCTACGGCCTGACCAAAGGACAGTTCTCCGCTACTGCCGACCTCGGCTCAAAATTGAAGACCGGCGTGGTCAACGATCTCCCTCCGATCGATACTTGCGCCATGGCCATTACCCTGGGTGCGACTCTGGTAGGCCGTTCCTTCTCCGGTGACAAGCGGCAACTGCACAGCCTGTTGAAGGCTGCCATCGCCCACAAGGGCACAGTGATGCTCGACGTAGTTTCACCGTGCACCACCTTTAACGATCACGAGGGTTCGACCAAGTCCTACAAGTACATGAAAGACCACGAAGAGCCGTTGCAGGACATCGGTTTTGTTCCGGCCTTCGAAGAAATTAATGTGGAGTACGATCCCGGCACCACCGTCGAAGTGACCATGCACGACGGATCACGCCTGCGCCTCACCAAGCTTGAAGAAGAGTACGATGCCACCAACCGGATCAAAGCCATCACCCGCCTGCACGAAGCCCATGAAAAAGGTGAAGTGCTGACCGGACTCTTCTATGTCAACCCCGAAGCCCCTAGTTTTATCGACATGCTCGAGATGACCGAAGCCCCGCTGGCCACGCTGCCCGAGTCGTTGACGCGCCCGGGGAGGGAAGTGCTCGAACAGGTTATGGAAGAGCTGCGATAGAGAACATACTTGTCATCCGAGCAAAGCGAGGGATCTAGGTGCTTGTCCGCACGGCCGGTATCGTCGTCGCAGGCAAGCACCTAGATCCCTCGCTTCGCTCGGGATGACAGTTCTGAATGTCGGTTCACGCCTTAGGGCTGATCTCGGTTCCGAACGAGTACTCATTCAGCGGACCGAAGCGTCTCTTCTCGGCGTACAGGCGCCAGCGCCGCCACACGATGCGCAGGCTCGCCATCACCGGAATCGAAAGATATACGCCAAGGACTCCGGCGATCTCGCCGCCAGCCAGCACGCCAAAGATTGCCCCCAGGGGATGTAGTTCCATGCTATTGCCCATGATTCGAGGCGAGACCACGTAGTCCTGAACCAGCCGCCACGCGATGAGGAACGCCAGCAGCAGCAACCAGTGCTTATAACTCATCAGCAGCGCGACGCCCAAAATCACAATCGCGGCTACCAGCGGTCCGACCACGGGAATGAATTCCATCATGCCGCCGGCGGTTCCCAGCACCAGCGCATAGGGAACGCGCGTTGCTTCCATAAAGGAGATGTAAATCACCAGGGACAGCGCGGCAAGCTCAAGTTGGGCGCGGATGAATTGCGCCAGCATCTGGTTCAGGTCGGCGAGTACATCCTGGAGGAATTCGCGTTGCGGCCGGCTCTGCACAAAAGACAGCCCAACCTCGCTAAATCCACGTCCATCCTTCAGAAAAAATACGGCGAGGATTGGCACTACGATCAGAAGCCAGGCCTGCTGTGCCACTGCTGCCACGCGCAACCCTACCTGTTGCGCCATGTCCGCAAGGCGAGGATCGGCCAAAACTCTCTGCAACAGTTGGGCGGTTTCGCCGCTCCATCCACGTTCCTTAGCGATGTCCTGGGCCAGATTGCCGGACGCGACCCGCTCCGTCAGACTCGGCCAGGACTCGCCCAGTCGTCGCGCTTCGCGCGCTGTCCGCGGCCCCACGAAGAAGAAAAGCGTGCTCAGCAGGATGACGAACAGGAAATAGATCACAGCGATAGCGCGGCCCCGGCCGCGCATCCATTTCTCCAAGCGGGACACCGCCGGATCCATAAGGTAAGCGAAGAAAATCGCAAACAGGAAAGCAATCAGAGTACGGCGCGCGATGTACAAAAAACCAAGCCCCAACGCAAAAAACAGCGTTGTCACCAGCACCCGTACCGTGCGTGAGTCAATCAGGGCCAATGCCGACCTAGTCTCGCACTACTTCCGTATTATCAGCTGAGATCAGAATCCGTTGCACCTTGAACTGATCGTCGAGCCAAAGCACCCAACTGCCCGAGTCCCCCTTCAAGTCCAGGCGATTGAGTTCGACTTCCGTACCGCGGATGGTCACCTTTTCTCTGCCGGCAAATTCGACCGTCACTGACGTCGAAGCGCGTGCATGCGGATTCAGCGCACCAAAGGGTACGTGCTGCTTCAGCGGACACTGCAGCGCGCCCTTGTCCTGCTTACAGCTGCTGGCCAGGTATTTCCAGGCCAGGACTTCTCTTTGCACGAAGAAATAATCATCCAACACGCTGCTGGATGCGGGCAGCATGAACGGTTGTTCCAGTTCCTTGTCCTGCGGACCACTCTTGAAACGCTCGATCAGGAAGTCCTGGTTGGGCAGGACCACGGCCTGCGATTGTCCCGGACTGACTTCCTTCCATTCATACCTCCGCAACTCACCGCTAGCGCTCATTTGCCACTCGGATGTTTGCACAGCCTTGTCGGTTCCAGCCTCGCTTTTAAATTCCGAGACAATGGTGCTGCCGGCGCTGCTTTGATGGATCGAAAAAGTTTCAGTGGCTACGCGGTGTCCGTGCATGAAGACGCCAAACGATCCGGAGTCTACCATCTGAGGTGCCGCCTTATCATCCTTGCCTGACGCAGCCATAGCATTTGATCCCGTCAGCAGGCAGAGCGCTCCCAGCGCCAAAATGGCTCCGACGATCAAGCCTGATCGTCTCGATTCCACCTTGTTTGCCATCCACATACTCACTCCAGCCCGAGACTGCATGCCACCTCCGCTGCCACCGTGTCCACATCTTTGCCTTGGGTTTCGACGCGGACAGTTGCTCTGATATAAGAAAGCCGCCGCCGCTCGTATAGTTCACGAAATTGTTTTGGGTCTTGCCGCAACGGACGCTCCTTCTGTTCTTCCTCGCACCGTCGCAGCAGTTCTTCGACTGGTGCGTCGAGGAAAACCGAGTGCACTTCGGCTTGTTCCAGGAGAGCGGCGTTGCCGGATTGCACGAAAGCACCGCCCCCTAACGCCACGACGCGAAACGACGATCCCATTTCTTCGAGCAATTCGCGTAAAGCCGTGGTTTCAGCTTTGCGAAATTCAACTTCTCCGGACTCTCGAAAAATCTGCTCGATGGTCTTTCCTTCTCGCTGTTGAATCCGATCGTCCAGATCTTCGAACGGCAAACCCAACCGGCGGCTCAGGGCCCGGCCCACGGTGGTCTTTCCGGCTCCCATGAAACCCACGAGAAACACTGGCCGGGCTCCGCGTACGCGGCCTCGCGCCAACGAATTGGCCGCGCTGCGCGAACCGGGTCCGGTTTTCATAGGTCCCGATTTACCGAAACGGTTCTGCACCCGCCCAGTCCGATGGCTCAGCGTTTTTATTGTTCGCGTTTCTTGAGGTGAATTTTACCACTGAAGGAAAGCAACTTAACCGAAGATGCGGCCTCGCCCATCGTACCTACGAAGGAACTCCCGGCTTTTGGTGCGAACGTGGTGTGCTCGGGCTGCAGAGGGAAGTCGTTCTCCACTCTTCCTTGCATCGAGCGCGCAACCACTTCGATCGAGGCATATGCCGGGGCAATCGCCTCAATGTCGCCGCTGTGGCTGGTCAAGGAGTAGTCTCCCGAGTCGCCGAAGTCTCCGTCGTAGTGGATTTTTCCGCTGCTCGAATTCACATGCACCAGAGACCCGTTCACTGCGTTCAGCGCTACATCGCCGCTGACCGACGTGATTTCCACGTGCCCATCACTGACATTGGTCAGGGTCACGGGACCGTTCAGTGTCTGGATGTGAATATGCCCGGAACCAACTTCGCGTACATCTACAACCGCCGTACTACCTTCCACAATCACGTCGCCGTGGAGTTTTTCCACATGCAAAGGCCCGGTCGTGGAATGCAAAGTCACGCTCGCATCCGTAGGCACGAGGACTTCATACTCGACGCGTCCCGTCTCCGGGTCTGCCCCATCCAGAAGATGCGAGAAAATCGTGACCCGATTCTTCCGGTTGCTCTGGTCGATCTCGACTTTCCCTGAGTAAAGAATCGCCGTAACCGTCACGTGCTTGCGGGGACCGGCTTTGACCGAGACTGGCCCGTACGGGTTAACGATCGAAACGCTGGTCCGGCGTCCGACTTTGAAATGATATTCCTTGCGGCTTGTCTCTCCCGCGGCAACCGCGACCAGGACAAGGATCATCACGACGGCATACGTTGCGGCGCTCGGCTTGCGGCACATATTCGACATCTCCCCATCGCCCGTGGGCGCTGCCGCCCGCCGGACCCCGAAATCCTACCGCCCTATTATGGCAGAGAACGATCCAAAGCCATCTGATAAACCATTGCTTTCTGTTCGTACGCATTCCTTAAGTACTGTTGTGCGACCTCGTCGTTAGGATCGTTGTGCGCCGACTGCTCCGCATCCCGGATATAGGCGTTCACCAACCGCAAGTTGGCTTCATAAGACGCCCGCATGGACGGCATCCGCTCCGCCACCGTATTCAGCAATTGCACGTCTTCACCCGCCATCGCGTCAGCCGTGACCACGCCAACGGGGGGATTCCGTCGTTCCGCCACGGAAGCCGTTCTGTGCTGGTGCATGAGCACTCCAAAGGCAACCAGGAATGCGGCTGCCAGTGGTACCAGCCACCGCAACTTCCAGCCCAGCAAGGGGACGGGCGGTCGGGAAGCCCCTGCTTGGGGCTGACAAATCAGCCCCTCTTGTCGTAACGCGATTTCAATCGAGTTCCATACCCACGGACTGGGCTCTTCGGAACTTTTCAAGAACCGTGCCTGTTGTGAAATAGCGTTCAGATCCGCTACCAGATCCGAACATGCGGAACAGGACCTCAAATGCTCTTCCTGTTCAATACCGTGGCCGCTCCCAAGCTCTGGCAGGACCCGTTCGAACTCTTCACAGGTCATACTACCTCTCCCCGATCCCTCTGCATGATCGCTCCTCACGGCTTCCCGGCTTTTTCAGCTCTGCTCGTCTTGAGGAGCTCTCTTAACTTCATCCGCGCTTTGTGTAATTGCGACTTGCTGTTGCCGATCGAACATCCCACCATTTCGGCAATCTCATTGTGCTCGTAACCCTCAACATCGTGCAGCAAAAAAATCATCCGGTATCCCGGAGGCAGGGCCGCAATCGACTTCTGCAATTGCATCCGGTCGACCGATCCAGCTAACCTCGGGTCTTCCGCACCCGGTTCTTTCCGGGGCGCATCTTCCTCGGTTTCCATAGTCTCCTCGAGCGAGACTACCGGGAGACCTTTCTTGCGCAGTTGCATCAGAACGACGTTTACTGCCATCCGGTGCAACCAGGTTGAAAAAGCCGACTCGCCGCGAAAAGTTCCAATCTTGCGAAACAACTGCAGGAAGGCTTCCTGGGTCAGATCCTCGGCCGCAGCCGTGTTCGCCGTCATGCGAAGGCATAGCGAGTAGACTCGCCGCTTATGCAGGTTATACAACGCCTCAAAGGCTTGTGCATCTCCCTGCTTAGCCCGCTCGATTGCCTCTGCTTCGGAAAGCCTGTCGCCCTGCTGTCGTTTCGCGTCCGTCAAGTCGCCTTTTCCGGCCGCACTCTGTCAGATGCGGCGTAACTGTCTTTTCGTTGTACTGCTTGCAGGTACTTCGTCAGGCCTTCAAGTCACGCAAAGGGTAGCAGCCCATCGGCTTACAGGAGCCCAAACTTCGCTGTGACTTTGGTCACCCGACCACCTCGATGTCTGTCCTGGCCTGATTGCTTGTCCTTATAGATTCAACACTTGCGCGAAAAGACCCAAGAACCGCTGGAACACCGCTGTACCGCCAAATCCGGGCCAGTATCAGAATATGGCTTCAGCCATACCGCACCCCCAAACCCACCCCGCTTCACAGCCACCGGACTTTTGAGACCGGATCGAGTAACCCGCAGCATCCCCCGCTATGGCTTAGCGGGCCGCCGACCTCGTGGTGATAGTCTCTAACCCATGCCCATGGGGCCCGGTTTCCCGTTCGTGCAGCAGGAAGGCAAAGAATACCCCCAGAAAACCCAGAATGGAGAAAATCCACATCCCCAGGTGATACCCCCCCGGATTCTCCGCGCTGGCATGACCAAAATCGTTGGCCCAGCCGATCACCAGATTGAAGCCGAACAGCCCAATATTCTGAATCATCGTCATCAGCCCATACGCCGTACCCAGCTTCGACTGATCCACGATATATGCGACCGAGGGCCACATTACCGCTGGAATCAGCGAGAATGCCACCCCCATCATCGCCATGGGCACGTAAAGGTTGATCTGGGTGTAACCCATCATCAGGTACACGGGAATCAGCAGCAGCGAACCGAGCATCATCAGGATCGCCCGCCTTCCCACCTGGTCCACCATGAGCCCAAAAAGCGGCGTGGCGACCATCGCGAACAGAGTTAGTGTACTGGACAGGAATCCCCCGAACTCCCGCGAAGTCCCATGCGCCTCCATAAAGAACTTCACCGCGAAAGTCTGGAAAGGGAAGATGGCTGAGTAGAAAGTGACGCAGAGGGCGACAATATACCAATAGCTCACCCCGAACTTGAACAAGTCGGCGAAAACCACTTTATCGGTTGAGACTTCGCCAAGGCTGTAAACCTTCTCCGCGTGCACTTCCATGATCCAGTAAATAACCGCCCCGATCACACACAGAGTCGATACGCCGAGGGCGATCAGGAACGGCCAGCGCCAGTAAGCGTAAGCCCAGCGCGCCCAGGTGGGGGAGTTCAAAGCGGCAAATGATCCCAGCCGGCAGATAGTCAGGTTGATGCCAAAGGCAAAGCTCAACTCTTTTCCCTTGAACCATCTCGCCAGAGCCGCCGTGACTGCAACGATCAGCGACTCCGCCCCCATGCCAAAAATGAGCCGCCCGGTCGCCATCAGCCAAAGGTGTCCCGATGCCACGGTGATTGCCGGTCCAACCAGGCAAAGAGTCCCGAAAATCATCAGCGACTTTCTCAGCCCGATCCGGTCAATCAGGACCCCGCCGATCACGACCGTGAATATGTTGGGGAAACTGTAAATCGCCTGCAGCAGTCCGATATTCGAATCCGAAAAGCCAAGCTGCTGCTTAAGCACGTCCGCCAGTGGGCTCAACGCGTCGTAAACGTAGTAATTTCCGAACATCGCGATGCTCACAAAAATGAGCACCATCCATCGGTAGAACCGTGAAGGCTGCGGGCGCACGGACTCGGACATCAACGCTCCTTTATGAAGGCAACCAACAAGAACCCAAGAACATAGCAGATGCCATCAAACTTCGCACTGCCAAGTGTAAACGCGAGCGTCCTCGCTCGTGTGAAGCACCCATATACCACAGAGCCACAGGGAATCTTCATAAAAGAAGTTCTCTGTGAGTCTGTGTCTCGGTCGTAGAGAGACGCTTTTCCTCGACACCCTCCTCCGTGATAAAGTGGTCAGTCTCGCGGCTGGGTAAGGGCTCAGGGACATGAAGCTGACCCAATCAAAAGCCGCTCCGAAGGAGTTATTTATGGGGCAGGTTTACGATATCGTAAAAGACCGCCGAGTCTACTCCATTGATGCCGACAGTTCGGTGCTCGAAGCCGCTCGATTCATGATGGAACATAGCATCGGCGCTCTGCCGGTGCTGCGTAACGGAGAGATCGTGGGCATCTTCTCCGAACGCGATGTAATGAACCGCGTCGTCGCCGCCGGACGCATGCCCGGAACCACCAAGGTTGCTGAGGTCATGACCGCCAATCCCAAAGCAATCAATGTGGACGAAACCATCGAGAACTGCCTCTTCATGATGCGCGAGTTCGGCTTCCGCCATCTGCCCATCACCGACGGCAAACAGCTAAAGGGCCTCGTCTCCCTGCGCGACATCCTGCTCCGCTACGTCTCGCAAAAAGAAGCCGAGGCCCGCCGCGTCGCCAGCTGAATCGATTCGATGGAGGACACGTGCATCTGCTCTTGAGCGGACCGGAGCGAAGCAACTTGGCCGTTGTGTTGCAAATGCTCGTCCTTTGACACGACCATCAGTCGGGGGCGCCCCGCCCCGCTAGTCGTGGACCGCAATGCACTCCAGCGTGCCGCTAGCCGCCCCACCGGCGGGGCCGTTGGTGATCTGGATGACGGCGGAACCAGCCATTTTCGAAGTGGAGACGCTATGGACGACGGCCCAACTGTTCGAGCCAGCGGCGGTCAGTTGGCACGTATGCGTGTAGGAGGTGTTTGCAAACGCAGTATTCCAGGTCACGGTGGTATTGCAGAAGGAGTTCGCCGCTGTTGCCGTAGTACAGCTTGTGAGGCGCCTGGTCTGAAACCCCGTGCCATTGTTTGCGATACCGCCATTGATGGTTAATGTGGAAGCATTGCTGGCAGTTCCGATGCTGACGGCGGTTGGTCCGGCGCTGAAGGCCGCGCTCGAACTGCCGCTGTAGATTGCCAAAGTCTGGCTGTTGGTGTCGACCGCGTTTGTCAAACCCATCTCGGGTACCGCATTTGTCGTTACTCCGTTCGTCCCGAACAGATAGTAGCCAACCGTTGGATTGTGGGCAGCAGTAAGCGTGTTGTTGTTGTTAATGTTGTCTATGATCGCGTTCGTGCCGCTCCCGCCGCTTACGAGAAAAGGACAACTGTCACGACGCCACCACTTCGCAAGATATTTGAAATCGAGGGGGCGTTCGGAGTCGGGCACCCTTGCGCGCCGCCGCTTCCATTGTCGGTATAGTTGACTTCGAAGTTGCTCAAGGCAGCCCCGTTCATGGTTTTCGAGTCGCCAGCGCCGATATCAAACCCTGCCACTCGGCAGCCCGCAGCTCTGACCAGATCGAGAACTGTTTCCTCTTGTGCCGCCACCACCTGAAAGCCGCTCACGCCTGGAACATCCTGGCAGTCCACAGCCACTTGTTTCGCAGTGCTGCGAAATACCGTGAAACTGCTGGTGCCCATCTGAATCACCGCGCTGCCGGAGGGAAACACAACCCCTCCGCAGTTGGGCTGACCCGACGCGCAAGCTTGAATGATGGTGTTGTTGCTGCCGGTGTTGTCGCTCGCACCCGTGCCGACGATATTGAAATCGTTGCTTTGAATGACCCACGGCACCTGGGCGAGGTAAGTGCCGCTACTAAGCAGCAACCTGCCCGTCGCGCCGGAAGGGATCGGATTCACGGAGCAGGTCAGAGTCGTATTAGGGTTAACAATGAGCCCCCGGGCATCAACAGTACCGCCGGTTGACGGCAGGGCACCGAACGCGTTCTTGATTTGCACGCACGGATCGGCACCGCCGAATTGCGTCGCATCAAAAAAACTCGGGGAGTTCGTAGTATTCTTACTTGTATCCTTAATCACAGCATTCTGACCTGTCTGAGCAACCAGGGATTCGGCTGTAATCACCGTGATCAGGAACAGGCGCATTGTGAAAAGACGGTGTGAGGAAGCCGACTGAAGGTGCGGCTCACAACGAACTTGTTTATTCATCGCTACTCTCCAATTGTCAGCGCCTTCGACTGGATGGAAAAGCGGCATCCCACCCATGAGTCGGAGACAGGATACTCTCCAGAAACTACGCTGCCGGAGCTTCGATGATTTGGAATCCAAGATGGGCGGCTTTGCGTTTGAGATAGGTGATTTGCAGTTTGCGGTGCTGAGCGTCGTAAAACTCCGCTCCTCGGTCGACGA
>Ga0210384_10001684_pt1 | contig 29086 bp, 29 predicted proteins | sample IncBWH2MmetaG_FD_160574 | JGI IMG/M metagenome (GOLD analysis project Ga0210384, IMG submission 160574) | Forest soil microbial communities from Barre Woods Harvard Forest LTER site, Petersham, Massachusetts, United States - Inc-BW-H-2-M | ecosystem: Environmental > Terrestrial > Soil >...
TGGTGGCAGTGAGTCATGCGCGGGGCACGGATTTCACGACGGCGACTCACGCGATCTGGTGGGTTATGACTGCGTGCGGTGCGGCGGTGCTGGTGCTAGGTTTTGCGTCGAACACCGCGTGGGCGCGAGGAAGCACAGAACGGGTCGCGCACCTGTTCGAAGAGTCGCACTGATTTGGTATCGGCCCATTTATGTACAATGGCCGAATATCAAGTCGACCGTCCGCTGGAGTGTATTGGCTGTTGGCTGTGATGGCGGCTCTCATGTTTCTTGGATCATTCCTACTCAAGAAAAATGAACCTGGCAAAGGCGGAAGCGTCGCCGCGCACTAGCATCGGAAAGCTTATGGAACCTGCAGTGCCGTCCGTACTCTTCCATGCCGTTGAAAGTACTTCTAATCCGCTAACTGTCACGGCAGCGGTCTGACAGAGTGTGAATCAGTACCGCTAAACGCGCTTGTGTTCACCGATTGACTTTCACTTGCCTGACAAGTCGGGTAATCGGAAACTGACCCACTATCGTAGGCGGAGCAAAACCAGTGGCCTATTCGCCTTGGTCAGCGCAAGAGGGCGCGGCACCACTACGCTAGGACTTTAGCGGCCGTCCGAAGAAGATCACATACCCGCTGTTGTCGTTGATTTCGAAACCTCGAAGGCCGTCGCTGTTGTTGGCAAGCGGGCGGTGCATGGGCACAGCTTTCGCGACGTACTCCGAATAAAGCGCGTCGGGATCGGAAGTGTGAACGTACGCATCCCAGCGCGCCCATTCATGGCGGGAATGATTGGGCTGGGGATGAATCTCCGGCGTGATGGCCTTGAGCATGATCATTACGCGGTCGCGCTCCACGATACCAAAGAAATCTTCGCCGTCTCCATTTCCTCCACCTGTGTAGGTGACCCGAAAGCCCAGCTTAGAGCGATAGAAGTCCAGGCTGGCCTGGAGATCGTCAACGATAAAAGAAGGCGCAATTGTGTTTAAAGCCGGCACACTTCGATTCTATCATCGTGGAGCCGGATGAAAGCGGCCAAGATGCTGGATACACCCGCGTCACCCTCCGGAGGCAAAACTGACTGAGACCGTCGTATCCACCTCGATAGGGTCTCCATTCAGTAGAGTGGGCTGGTAGCGCCACTGCTTCACTGCATCCGTCGCAGCGGTCGTGAGGTCCGAAGGTCCACTGAGAACGTCGACCTGCTTCACATTGCCGTCTATGTCGATTACAACGTGTAGCTGAACAGTTCCTTGTACGTGGTTCTTGAATGCAGCTGAAGGAGGTACTGGATTCACCTGATGCACAAGTCGCGCTTGTAGAACGTTCCCACCAATTCGTATTCGTATCGGCTTCACATTCGGCACTTGGTACAACGTCGCCCAATTCAGCACTCGGAAAGCGCCGTCGGCGTACACGTACAGGCCGGGAACGGATTCTTTTCCTCGGCCCGTCAGCAGAGTGATCTCATACAGAGTCAGACTGCTTTCAGCGCCTTGCTGTATCGAAGTCATGTTTGCCTGGTCAAATCGGGAGGATCCGAATACGGTCACCAAGGTCTGTTTCGGCTTTGACTCTACGGCGTCTAGAAAACTCCGTGTCAGCGCATCTTGAAAGCTGTCCCACGATCGGCTGTACTCGGTCGCAAGCTTTGCGCCGAGGTCGCCGCCAAATTTCGAAGCGAGCCAGTTCGAGTTCTCGGGGATTCGCAAGTCGTTGATGAGATCGTCGAAGGTCTTCGAATCCTGCTTCTTCTTTGAATGATGATTCTTCGCCGATGCAAGAATGGTCTCGATCTGAGATTGCAGACCCTCGGCTGAGTCGGCCACCGTTGCGGGCACTTCTTGGGCACTCGCCGAGTGTAGAACGATTCCACACAGGAGCGTGAGAACTGCGATGATAGCCGCGATTCGGTAGCTCATTCCTGCAACTCTCCAGTGCGGAGATCTTACGCGAAGAAATTACATCGAAGGAAAGGATTTCCTTAGTCAAAATCCCCACACGCAAACCCCGCGTATGGGACACCCGGCCGCCCGGCGGGTGGCGCATCCTTAACAGGCTGAGACACGATCAGATTGTCATGGCGGGAATTTTGGGCCATGGCAACTGAGGGGTATGAACACTACCGCGAGCAGTACACCTAATCCGAAAAACCGAGACGCACCGGAGTGAGAGCCACTCTGATACACGGCGACACAGAACACCAGTAGATTGCTCGCAAGAGAAAGCACGATGAGAAAAGTCAAACCGAGGAGTGTCGGAGAGTAAAGGCCACCAGCAAAAATAATCATCATGGACCAAAACACGAGCCAATAGCCCAGGTGAATCGCTCGAAGCACGGCTGTTAAACACGCCAGCCCGGCGCCAAAACCCCGGGCTCGAACATTGGGCCAGCGCAGCAGCACTAAGCAAAGAGCGTATGCGGCGGTGCGGGCGAGGAAATCTCGAAGCTCACTTAAGTCGGAAGTGGGCCAAATGGCCTTGGAGTCCCACAGGGCCAGACCGGCGCTGACGGTCGCGCCTAAAATGCCCCAAAACAACACCTTATCCGCTACAGAATTGAGCCGGACAGTCTTTTCTTGCGGTTCCCAATTTGCCGGAAGACCCATTAAGTGAAGATTACCACTTCACACGGGCGGGTTGGGCGGGTGGCCGCGTCCTAATTCCGAGAAACGCCGTTGGGCGCCGCATCCTACGGTTTTCAGGGTGCGGGTTTGGGTCTTCTCTCTGATTTGTCGATTTTGGCCTGCGCCTGCCTGCGGTAGGCAGGGCAAACAAGCTTCCCTCCTCCTAGGATTCTCTTTGCTTTCTGATCACGACGGCGGGCGGGGCGAGAACGGGGCGGAGCTTGCCGGCGGCGAGGGCTTCCAGGGCGCGCAGGCGGGCATCGAGTTCGGCAGAGGTCAGGCGGCGCAGGCGATAGAGGGTGCGCAGAAAATCTTCGGCGGCGCTTTCCCCCTTCTGCGAGTTGCATTCGACGCAGCAGGAAACGAGATTGCGGTAGGAATTGCCGCCTCCGCGGGCGTGCGGGACGACATGATCGAGGACGCGCCCGCGGGGGACGAAGCGGCGCAGGCAATAAAAGCACCGGCCGCGTTCGCGCACATGAATGGCCTCGCGGCGGCTGCTCACCTGCAGGAAATCCATTTCCTCGAGGTCGTCGCTGCGGAGCCGCCGGGCGAGGCAGACGGGCACGGGGCCTTCGTGCGGCGCGGCATGTATCTCCTCAGGCAGAAAGACTTCGGCCAGGTGGCCAGCCTGGGTGCGGTCGACCAAGCGCAGGGCGCCCTTGGCGGCGAGACTGCGCACGGCCTGGCGAGTGGTTGCGTCCGAGAGGCGAACACTACGGGCGAAGCAGGGAATCGAAAAACGGAGCTGGCGCTGGCCTGCGAGACGGCTGTGCCGCAGGAGATGGGCGTAGACCACGCGCTCCGTAAGATTGAGGCCCAGGCGCGGCACGAGATCATCTTCGAGCCGTTTCCAAAGGAGTTCGGCGTCGGGTTTATTGTTTTTCATGGTTTGGGATCCAAAGTAGAGTTGACAGTCGACAGTTGACAGTTCACAGCAAAGGAGAAAGGCAAAGACTTAACACAGAGAACACAGAGGCCGAGGCACTGAGAGGACGGAAAAGTGGGAAACGCTGGCGCACTGCCCCGTACGGGGGCAAACCGGCGCTCCAAAAAGAAAAGCCCCGGCCAAAGGCCGAGGCGCAGTTTCCTACGGGGATGAGTCTACTAGACCCATAACCCTCTTGCCAAGACCAATGTTAGTGACCTGAATTCCCCGTGCAGGGTTGCGGGGCTAAGCGCCCCATTCCCGGAATGGAACGAGCCTGAGTACTAGTTATGTACGTCTGAAATACCTGAAAATAAATCTTGCTTTTCTATTTACTCATGGATACATTCTCCTCTCTTTTATCACGGGCCCAACCGGAGATCGCCTTTGCGGACATCCCAGCCGCCTTGCGAAGGGAGGCCATGGGCCATGAATATGAAGTCTGGAGAGCGCTGGCATTGCACCAATCCAGCGTGCGGTTGCAGCATCCTTGTTGAAATCAACGGCCAAGTGGAGGGAGAGAATCCGCGCTGCGCCTGCGGCAGCGTCTTCAAGAAAAATTATTCTCCGCCCGTCTTTCGTTACCTCGATTTTCTCCATTTCGACGAGCCGGCAGTCTCCGGGCGGGCTTCGGGGGAGGACTAGCCATGCGCCTTGAAGCACTGCACCGCCCCCCGCCACGGCACGCTCCCAGATCCCTTGCCGTTCGCGGAGGACTCGTGCGCACGTTTGGCGGACTGGCCACCTTCCTCGTCGTGACCTTTCTTTGTTCCGGAATTTACATCCTCGAGGACGCTTTCGCGGATCCGCTCGCGGCGCAGACCGCCGCCTTGATCTTCGGAGCGTTTAGCATCGCCCTCGCGACCATCCTGCTCTATTACCTGGTCAAGCCAAGGGGCGAACCTCGCAGGATGGGCAGAGAGCGCCCGCATCCTGCCGCAAGGCTCTCAAAGCATGAATTCGTGGACGTCGAGGAGATTTCCTTGGCAGCGCCGCGCGACGATGCTCGCAAGGACCTGGTCTATCAGCGCGTGTACGTGGATCACTCGCGCATCCGGCCTTGAAATCGGCTCGTGTTCTACGCCCGCGGTATGGCGGGAAAATACCGCTCTTCCAGGATGGTGCGGTGGTGTATCTGGTGCCCCGCGGTAATGAACGCCAGCGCGCGCACCGTCACTTCCTTCTGGCTGGCCACGCCGCGCCTCGGCCAGGCTTCTTCCTGGAACGATCGGAACAGGGCCAGGCTCGCGCCGCGCACCGCCGCGAATTCCTCGACGAGCCCGGAGAGCGTCCGCTTGCCAAACTCGCCGTTCTTCACGAAGTCATCCTGTTCGAACGACGGTAGCGGCGTTTGGTCTCCGCGCCCGATGCGTAGCGCCCGGTAAGTAAAGATGCGCTCGGCATCCGTGATATGTCCCAGAACTTCCTTCACCGTCCATTTTCCCGGCGCATAGCGAAAACTTCCGTCTCTTTCGCTCCGTCCGGCAAATAACTGTAGCATCTGCACGCGCTGGGCTTCGAGAACACTTAGCGCGTCACTTCCGGGGACTTGCGAAATGTAATTCGCGTAAAAATCGGCATACTCCGTCGGCTCGGGTCTCTTCACGGGGACTCCTCAATTCTTGGCCTCGGATTATACGCCGGATGGAATCTGAGAACACTTCGAACTCTGTTGACGGCGAGAATCTGCTCTCGCGAAGTGGAAAATCAAAAAGTGGCAAGCGCGCTCAGACCTTTGTCTCACCTTTTTTTTCTGAAAGATTCTCCGCTTTTTGTTTTGCGGTCCTTCATGCAAGATAGCGCCAGCCCATGAGCACCTCCGATCGCAAAACCACGCGCGTGGCCTTTCAGGGCGAACCCGGCGCCTTCAGCGAAGCCGCCGCCATCCAGCTCCTGGGCGACTGGATCACGACTGTTCCGTGTCCCACGTTTGACGCGGCCTTCCGGTCCGTCCCTGAAGGCGCCGCCGATGCTCTTTTGGTTCCCGTGGAAAATTCGCTCGCCGGCTCCGTCGTGCGCGTTTACGATCTCCTGCTCGAAAGCGATCTTGGCATCATCGCGGAAACCATCCTGCCTATCGAACACCACCTCATCGGCTGCCCGGGAGCGTCTCTCGACGACATTCGATCGGTTGCTTCTCATCCCATGGCACTCGCCCAGTGCGAGAAGTTTTTTCTCGTTCACCCCACTCTCAAGCGGGTCCCTGCCGAAGATACTGCCGGCAGCGTCCGCGACGTCCTCACGCGAGGCGACAAATCTGCCGCGGGCATCGCCGGACGTCGTGCTGCCATTCACTACGGAGGCGTGATTCTTGCCGAATCCATCCAGGACAACGCTGAGAACTTTACGCGCTTCGTCCTTCTCATCCCGGTCGTGCGCGAAGACTCCGGTGAACCGGCGGGCACCGCCAGCGCATGTCCCCCTGCCGTGGCGGATTTGATGGTCGAGCTCCGCGCGCGACAGATGGAAACATTTGCATCCGGATCGCTACTAAAAATGTCCGTCGCTCTCCGTCTTGCGCACAAACCCGGTGCGCTCCTCGCCGCGCTCGAGCCCTTTGCGCGCCATGGCATTAACCTGATGAAAATTGAAAGCCGCCCGATCCACGGCAGTCCTTGGGTCTACCAATTCTTCCTCGATCTTCTGTCCGAGTCGCCCGCTCAGCTCCATTCTGCTCTTGCGGACGTGCGCCACGCTACGAATTTTCTTCGCATTCTCGGCCTTTACCCAGTTGCCAAGCAAGATTCAGCCTAAAAAATAAAGAGGCCGGCGTTTCCGCCGGCCTCCGCTTCCTTCTTTTTTTCTACCATCAGCAGTAGCTGCACTCCGGATCGCCCATGCCGCCCGCCATGCCGTCCTTCATACGCCGCAGGCGCCGTCCGAGGCGTTCGGCAAGCTGGTGCCGCGCGCGCCACAACCGCGCCTTCAGCGTGTTCTCTGTGACACCGAGCTTCTTCGCGGCTTCCCCTGTCGAATAGCCCTGCACTTCGCGCAGCACAAACGCCGTGCGCAGCAGCGGCGACAGCTCGTCCAGATTTTCGCTGATCATCTCGCGAATCTCCGTGCTCGCAAACACTTGCTCGGGATTCGGCCCGTCATCCGCGAAGCGCTCCGCTGGCGGAAGCTCGTCCTCGCGCGGCGATTCATCCAGCGAAACCGCCGGACGCGCCTTCGCGCTACGGCGCCGCATCAACGCCGCGTTGATCACGATGCGCGTCAGCCACGTCGAAAACTGCGAGCGCCCCTCGAACCTCTTCAGGTTGCGGTACGCCGAGAGCATCCCGTCCTGCAGCGCGTCTTCCGCGTCTTCCGTGTTTCCCAGCACCCGCAAGGCCGTCTGAAACAACGGCCGCTGGTACCGCCGGAAGAGCGTTTCCACCGCGTGATGGTCGCCCCGCTGCCCGGCTCGGATCAGCTTGTCTTCGTTCGGTTGTATCCCCACTGCCACTTGCGTTGCCATGGTGTTACCCCCCATTCCATTTTCTAAACTCGTTGCCGGAATCCCCTGCCCCCTCTTAGTGCACCGGCGCTGTGCCCGCCCCGACTCGCGGCTTCCTCATCAGCAGCAAAATCGGTATGAGCGAAAAAAACACGACTCCCAGCATCTTGAAATTGTCGATAAACGCCAGCATCACTGCTTGCCGCTGCACCGTCCCGTAAACCATCGCGTGCGCCTGCGCGCCTGCGTGCGCCGTCGTCGAGCCCGCCGCCACGAGTTTCGCTTGCAGCCCGTTGAGCATGTTGTGATAGGACGCGCTGTAATCGTTGACGTTCTCCATCATCCGCGATTGATGAAACTGCGCGCGTCGGTCCAGCATCGTCGTCACCGTCGCGATCCCCACGCTGGCCCCGATATTCCTCGCCAAATTGATTATTCCCGTGCCCATGTTCGTTTTTTCCCGCGGAACATACGCGAACGCCGCCACATTGATGGGAATAAACAAAAACGCAAGTCCGAAACTTTGCAGCATGCGCGCGCGCACCGCGTGCCCGTAATCCAGTTGCAAGTCCCAACCGGCCATCACGAACAGCGCCGTCGCCGACACGATGCACCCAAACGTAATGAGAATTCGCGTGTCTACTCTCGACACCAATATCCCCACCACCGGCATCATGCACATAATCACCGCGCCGCCCGGCGACAGCGCCATCCCCGCCAGCTGCGCCGTGTACCCCAGCAGTTCTTGCAAAAATTGCGGGATCAGCACCGTGCTGGCATACAGCACGAACCCCAGAAAAAACATCGCCATCGTCGAAATCGCAAAATTCCGGTCTTTCAACATCTTCAAATCGACCACCGGTTCCTTCTGCCGCAGTTCCCAGATAATTCCCCCGATAATTCCGCACACCATCAGCGCGAAAAACACGCGAATGAAATTCGACGACAGCCAGTCCTCGCGCTGCCCCTTGTCCAAAATAATCTGCATGCTGCCCAGGCCCAGGCTGATCAATCCAATCCCGATGTAGTCGATCCGGAATCCGGCTTTTAGATTCGCCTTCTTCATGTACGGCGGATCGCTGATCAAAAAGTTCGTCAGGATCAGCGAAATAATTCCCACCGGCACGTTGATGTAAAAAATCCATCTCCATGAAAAATTGTCCGTAATCCATCCGCCTAGCCATGGGCCGATTGTGGGCGCAACAACTACCGCAAGCCCGTACACTGCAAACGCCATGCCACGCTTCTCGTGCGAAAACGTGTCGTTCAAAATCGCTTGCTCGCTCGGCTGCAATCCACCTCCGCCCGCGCCCTGCAAAATCCGGCAAAGCACCAGCACTCCCAGGCTCGGCGCCAGCCCGCACATAAACGAACTCACCGTGAACACCGCCACGCACGTCATGTAAAACCGTTTGCGCCCCAACACTCCGGAAAGCCATCCCGAAAGCGGCAGCACGATCGCATTCGAAACCAGATACGACGTCCGCACCCACGTGGATTCATCCGCACCCGCCGACAAATTTCCCGCAATGTGCGGCAGCGCCACGTTGGCAATCGACGTGTCCAGCACTTCCATGAACGTCGCCAGCGTCACCGTCACGGCGATCACCCACGGGTTGATCGACCCGTCCGCCGTCCTCAGCTTCGCTAGTATCCTGTCTCGCATCGCCTTCGAATCCCGGCCCCTGCTGTTTCTACGTACTACCGATCCAATCCCTATCTTTATTCCGCGTTAATTCGTTATCACCGTCGCATCCACGTTCATTCCTGGCCGCAGCACCGCTTTCTCCGCGGGAATCGGGTCCAGCACGATCTTCACCGGAATCCGCTGAACTACTTTCACGTAGTTTCCCGTAGCGTTTTCCGGCGGCAGCAAACTCAGCACCGAACCCGTCGCGCCCGCGATCGAATCCACGTGCCCGCTGAACGTTTTTCCATACGTATCCACTTTCACTTCCGCTTTTTGTCCCGCCTTCATCTTTTTCAGTTGCGTCTCTTTGAAATTCGCCGTCACCCAAACGTCGTGCAGCGGCACAATCACCATCAGTCCTTGCCCTGCTTGCACGATTTGCCCCGTCTCCACTTGTTTGTGCGTCGCCACGCCATCCACCGGCGCGGTAATTTCCGTGTAGCTCAAATTAAGTTGCGCCGCTTCCAGCGCCGCTCGCGCCTGTTCCACTTTCGCCAGTTTTGCCTGCGCATCCGCGGTCTTCATGCTCACCTGCTTGATGTCCGCCTGCGCCGACGCCACTCCCGCGTGCGCCTGTTCCACTTTTGCTTTCGCCGCGTCCCGCTGCGCTTTTGCCACGTCCACATTGCGCCGCGCCTGCTCCAGTTTTTCCTGGTCCGCTTTCAGCGCGCTCGCGGTTGCATCGGCATTCGCTTGTGCTGCGTCGTATTGTTGCTTCGAAATCTCGCCCTTCTCCATCAGCGGCTTGTAACGCGCCAGATCTGCTTTCGCCAGTTCCGCATTCGCGCGGCTCTTCTCGATGTTCGCCTGCGCCCACGCCAGATCTGCCGTCTGTGCTGTATCGTAGGTGGACTGCGCACGCGCCAGGTCCGCCACCGCTCCCAGCAGTTGCGCGTCGGCGCTCGAATTTCCGCTCGCCACGTTCTCTCTCGTCCGCGGCACGTCCACTCCCGCCGACCGCGCTTCGCTCTCCGCCAGCGCCAGCGAAGCTTTTGCCTGATCCAGCGCCGCTTGATAATCACGCGGGTCGATCTTCACCAGCACCTGCCCCGCTTTCACCGCCTGGTTGTCTTCCACCAGAACTTGCGCCACGCGCCCGTACACTTTCGAAGCCATCGGCGTGATGTGCCCGTCCACCTGTGCGTCGTCAGTTGATTCCCGGTTGTAGTAATACACGATCAATCCCACGACCGCTGCGAGCACCACCGCGCCTGCGCCCAACAGCAACCGCCGTACTTTTGGATTTGCCAGCCCTTTCGGTGCGGCTGGCTCCTCCAGTTGCAGCTCTTCCATAACCCGCGGCGCTTTTGTCGCGTTTTCCAGTCCGACTTCGATCTCAATGCTCATCATCCCCTCACTTCGAATAAACCTTTTCCATCTGCCCGATCGACCGCGCCAGATCCGCTCGCGCCTGGTTGAACCGGTACAGCGCCGCAATCTGATTGTCGTTCGCGCGCGACAGCGCATCCTGCGCCTGGATCACTTCGATGTTGTTCGCCACCCCTGCTTTGAAGCGGTCGCGCGCCTGGTCCACTTCTTCTCTCGAAAGCTGCACCCCCAGATTCGCTACCTGCACTTCATTGCGCGCCGAATTCAGGTTCAGCAGCGCAGTCTTCACATCCAGCGCAATCTGGTTGCGCAAATCCTCTTGCTGCTGCTCCAGCTTTCGAATCTCCAGGTCCGCCCGCACCACTTCCGCGTGAATTCGTCCGCCGGTAAACACCGGCAGACTCACCGTCGCTGCATAGTCGTACGTCGGCAGCGTCGTATTGCCGGATGTCCCGAAGTAGGTGAAATTTCCGTCGAATCGCAGCGATGGCAGCCGCTCAGCTTGCGCCGCTTTCTTCTCGTATCCCGCGGCCTTCAGTTGCGATTCCAGTGCTTTCCATTCCTGCCTCTCTGCGAGCGCCTGCTCCAGGCTCGTCTCCATCTCGGGTTGCGGGGTTTCAAAAAAACTCAGCGAATCGCCCAGCTCGATGGACTGCCGCGGATCAAGATTCAGCAGACGGCTCAATCCGAAGAGCGACGTCTCCCGGTTCGTTTCCGCCTCGATCAACCTTTGTTTTTCGTTCTGCAGCTCCACGTTGGCGCGCAGCGTGTCGATTCCCGTGCCAACTCCTTCTTTTTGCAAGTCCGCCGCCTGGTCGTACAAGGCCTGCGCCAGTTCCACGCGCGACTGCGAAGCCTGCACATCCGCAACCGCCCGCAGGGTCCCGATGTATTGCGAAACCACCAGCAGAATCACCTGCTCGCGGGTCGACAGGCTGTCCGATTTCTCCGCCTTCATCGTGTTCTGCGCTGCCTGGTAACGCCGCCACAACGTCAGATCGAAAACCGGCCCGCCGAAGGTCGGCCCCGCGGAAAAAATCTGATACGGCCCCAGCGTCTTCGGAAATCCCGGGAAGGGCGTCCTGCCGCCGAATTGCGCGAGCAGGTTGACTTTCTGGGCTTCATCGGAAATCCGCGCATTCACTTGCGGCAGCAAATCCGCCCGCGCGATGTTCTTGTCCTGCTCGCTCTGCGCTGCCGTCAAAATCGCAATCTGTGCCGTCGGATTCTGTTTCAGGGCCAGCCCCACTGCTTGATCCAGTGTCAGCCGCAACACTTGCGTCGGCGCGTTTGACGGCAGCGTATTCTGCCGGTTCATTCCCTGCGCACGCGCGAACTCCGCATTCAGCATCAAGCTGAAAAACACCACGTAAAAAATAATGTGTGATCCCTTGCGCCGTTCTTTGCCTTTCTCGTTTTTCCGTCCGCCGTCGGCCAGGATTTCCCGTACCACCGCCTGGTTCAAGCACCCTTCCGCGACAAGTTGCCCGCCTTGCCGGTGCATCTCTTTCAGCAGCATCTTCCCCGTTGCATCGATAAAACTCACTCCGCAAAGATCAATGTAAAATTTCTCCTGCGGCGACCCAGCGTGCAGTTCGCGCCAGCACTGCTCCAGCGCCCCTACCCAGGGCCCCGCGAGTCGTCCCTCAACTCCAAGCACAGTCTTTCCGCGCTTCTTTTCTGTTGTGATTCTAAGCATTGACTCCGCCCCGCTGGTCCTTAGTAGATGCATGATGGACTCCATCCGGTGTGAATATTTGCTTATCTCTAAGTCATTGTAAAAAATGGCTTTAAGTGATACTTCAGGAAATCTGGAGGCTAACTATGTGACTAAATATGGGCAAATGATAAAATGAGGGCCATGAGTGAATGCCTATATATGGGCTATGTTCGGCCGTCGTTGTGGGGCCCGACAGAAAGATTCCTAGCAATCCCCCCAGTTGAAATGCAAGGACGGGAGACGGGGGCATCCACGTTCTTGGCGCCGCCCACTACTTCATTTTGTAGGATCTCTATCTTTTGACCGCAATCGCCTGCAATTCGAAATGCCCGCCGCGCAGAAGCGATCCCGCGCCCACGAATTCGCGCGCCGGATAATCCTTGGTCGTGAAGTAGCTCTTGTAAATCTGATTGAATTTCTCGAACAGCGTCAGGTCTGTGCACGAAATCTGCACGTAAACCAGATCGTCCATGGTCATGCCTGCTGCCGCCAGCACGTCCTTCTCACTGTCCAGCAGAATCTTGATCTCGTCCTCAATTTTCTCCGGCGCTTTCCCTGTCTTCGGATCGAGTCCGATTCGTCCCGCTAGATACAGCGTGTTCCCCGAGAGGATTGCGTCGCTGAACGGCGCCTCCACGGGCCCGCCTGCTAGCTTGAACACCTTCCTCGTCGGTTGAATCGTAACTTGCGAAAATGCTCCGCGCACCGTAAAAACTCCCGCCACTGCCAGCGCCACCACCAAAATTCCAATGCGACGATTCATATCCTGCCTCCCTTCGAATACCTGCATTCCCGCGCGAGTGTAATCCCCAAACGCTACTTCGGCAAGCCGGCTCTAAAACGCGATGAACCCCGTTCGAATAAAATACAGCGAAGTCAGTCCCACGCCCAGCCACAACAGCACGCCCTGCAGGAGCGGCCGCCATCCCACCTCTTTTAGAGTATTGCGCGAAATCCCCGTCCCAATCAGAAAAAGTGTCGCCGTCAGCCCGAATCGCCCCAGTGTAAAAAATGTTTTCGTTGCCGCTTGCTGCCCCGGCAAATACGTGTTTGCAATTGCCGCGAGAAGAAAAAATAAAATGAACCACGGAAACTGGATGCGCACCGCGTCGGTGGCGCCGGCGCTCGCATCTTCCGACGAGCTGCTTTGCTCTCTGGCTGCAGCCGCTGTTTTTTGCGATAGGCGATGCTTAATGGCGGCGGTGGCGAGTGCGAGGGGAACGATCCACAGGGCGCGAGCCAATTTTACGGTGGTGGCGATGACCAGTGCCGGCGCGCCGTATTTTGTGGCGGCGCCGACGACGGAACTGGTGTCATGAATCGCTAGCGCGGCCCAGAGACCGAATTGCGATTGGGAAAGATGGAGCGCGTTGCCAATCGGCGGGAAAATCAGAAGCGCGATGGAATTCAAAATAAAAATAGTGCCCAGGGAAACGGCCATTTCCTCTTCATCGGCTTGGAGAATCGGGCCGATGGCGGCGATGGCGCTGCCGCCGCAAATCGCCGTGCCGGTGCTGATCAGGAACGAAGAATTGCCACGGACTTGCAGGAGTTTTCCGAGTGTCAGGCCGAGGATCAGTGCGAAGGAAATTCCCAAGGCGGTGTAGATGAATCCGCTCCGGCCGGCTTTCAGGACTTCGTGCAAATTCATGCCGAAGCCGAGCGCCACGACGGAGACTTGCAGGAGAATGCGCGCGGCGGTGCGGCTGGGTTGCGAAAACGGATGCGAAAAGCTCAGGCCGAATAAAATTCCTGCGAGAAGCGCGACGGGCGGAGAAAGAACTCCGGAAAAGGAAAGAGCGAGCGCCAGAAGAAAAATTATTTTCGCGAGAACTTGCATGGAGCGCAAGAAGAGTATCAGGGGACGGGCCGCGAGAGCCAGAGCGCATCATTTTTGATTGAGGACTATTTCATGGGGTTTCTCCGCGGTGGGAGAGGTTGCGGGCGGTGCAGGCGCTGCGGGTGCGGCGGAAGAAGGCGCGTGCGTGGCCGGGGGTGTTGTGGCCGATGCGGGAGTCGGGGCGGCGCTGGAGGATTTGGTGATGGCGGCGAGAATCTTGGCGATGGCGGCCTGGCTGACTTGGCAGCCGCGATCGTAGATGCGGCACTGCGCGAGCGTGAAACCGCAGCCGCAAGTGCAGGAATCGGCGTTGAACTTGTGGAACGCGACGGTTTTTTGTTCGGGCGTGAGCTTGGAGAGATCGACGCCGGGAAGTTCGCTGGCGCGGTCAGCGTGCTTCAGAAAAATCTCTCCGGTGTCCTCGAAGGTTTCCACTTTTACATCGCCGATGGGCAAGCCGAGGAGCGAGCGGACTTCCGTTTCGTAGAGCACGGGATCGCGAAGGCCTTCATGCTTTTGCACCACGCGGCCTTCGGAATCGAGCACGAACGAAGTGGGCAGCGCGGGAATGCCGCCGTATTCGAGACGGAGCGCGTCGGTGGCGATGGCCACGGGATAATTTACGTGGTACTTCGCGACAAATCTTTTGATGGCTGGCTGATCCTCGTCGTCCACGACGAGGCCGAGAATTTGCAGGCGGTCCTTGTATTTATTTTGCAGCTCGACAAGGTCCGGAATTTCCGCGCGGCACGGCCCGCACCAGGTGGCCCAAAAATTCACGAGCACGACTTTGCCCTTGGTATCGGCCAGAATGACGGGCTTGCCATCGAGCCCGGCCAGATTGAACTCCGGCGCCGGATCGGGATTGCGCACGAAGCGGATGGTGGGCTGGTCAGACTCCTGGGCCGGGGCGGGCAATGCGAAAAAGAAAAGCAGTAGCGAGACAACAAAAAAAGGAACCAGATGGCGAAGGGTACGTTTCATGGCGTCCTCAATAGAAGAGCACAATGCGGGAACGACGCCAAGCGGCGAGTTTCCATCGCGGAAACCGCGGCCCCTCGAAGATTGGAGCAAGCAGCGAGTCCCTTCGCTGCGCTCTGGTCAGAGTATGGTAATGGTGATGTGCGCATGATTAACCCGTTGAAGTGGCAGCCTAAAGCCGGGGATCGACTGGTTCCGTCTCCAAGGCAAGGACCCCAAAAACGCATTCGTGGACGCGGCGAAGGGGTTCGTGGCGGACGAAGCGCTCGAGCGATTCAACGCCCAAGGCAAACTCGCGCATGGCGAGTGAGCGCTTGCGACCTAGGCCGCGCGAACGCAGCCGGTCCAAGTGCTCCGGAAGCGTGTACTCCGGGCCATAGATGATGCGGAGATACTCCCGCCCACGGCATTTGACTCCGGGCTGGACGACACCGCGGCGGCCTCTTTCGATAAAACGGAAGGGTTTGACGACCATGCCTTCCCCGCCGCTCTCGGTGTGCTCAGTCCACCAAGCGATTGCCTGCTTTTGACTCTCCAGATCGACAAGGTCGACTTTCTGGTTTCTGGTAGCCAAAAGAAGTCCAGAGTCCGCAGCACAGAGGCCAGCAAGCGTTTCCATGTGCCAGTGATGGTCGCGATCGAAATAGACATGGTCTTCCGAAGCAAGCAGATGAAAAGGGGCAAGCTTCAAATCGTCCAGAGAATGGACAGGCCAGCAGTAGCGGCGATAGGCAGCAATAAAACGCTCCGTGAACGACGCGCGCACCTGAAGACGATCGCGAAGTTTCGCGATTTCAGAATCTTGGGGCGCGGCCTGGTCCAGACCGGCGAGAGCCTCATTGAAAGCGCCACGAGCCGATGAGCCCACTGCGGCGTACTGCCGCCGAAGAAGCTCTTGGGCCTTGGCGGACCAAGGCATCAGTTCGGTATCGATGCAGAGCCAATCTGTCTTGAGCGCGTCCCAGATCGCAGCGCCGTCGGCCGCTTTGCGGATGCGTTGCAAGAACTGAGATTCAAGGTCAGGAGAATCAAAGAAGCGGCGGCCAGTCCGCGTATAGCAAACGCCGATTCCTTCGCCCACCACACCGAAGCGTTTGCGGGCGACTTCTTCGTCGCGACACACAACAACGACGGCGCGGGAACCCATGTGTTTTTCTTCGCAGATGACGGTGGGAACACCCTCGTGGCGAAAATAGGCAAAGGCCTCGGCGGGATGCTCGAGAAGACCGGGTTCGTGGCTCGTTTCCGTAGGCGACATGGTGGGCGGGAGGTAGATGAGCCATTTGGGATTCACCGCGAAGCGACTCATCACTTCGAGCGCGGCCATGGCGTTCTCTTCCGGGATGGTGATGTTCGAATGAAGGCGCGTATTGATGAAGCGCTTGCCGGTGACGTCTTCCAAGTCGAGGAGATCGTCGTGAGCCTGCTGAGCGCTGAGCTCTGGTGTGGCAGTTTGAGATTGGAGCGGCTTAATGGGCTGGTAGTAGGTGCGGACTGAAGGGACGGAGACGATTTCCTTCTCCGGATAGCGCAGCGCCGTCAGTTTTCCGCCGAAGACGCAGCCGGTATCGATGTTGATGGTGCGGTTGAGCCATTCGGGCTCGGGGATGGGTGTGTGGCCATACACCACCATAGCGGCGCCGCGATAGTCCGCGGCCCAGTTATAGCGAACTTGCAGGCCAAATTCGTCGACTTCGCCGGTGGTTTCACCAAATAACGCAAAATCACGAACTTTGCCGGAGCCACGGCCCTGCATTTCTTCCTTCATGCCGGCATGAGCGACGGCGAGGCGCCCGCCGTCGAACACGTAGTGGCTGACAAGGGCATCAAGAAACTTAGCGACTTGCTGGCGGAATTCGGGGGGATCTTTTTCGAGTTGCTCGAGGGATTCAACAATGCCGTGAGTGAGTTGGACGTCACGGCCCCGGAGTTTGCGGAGAAGTTTGATGTCGTGATTGCCGGGCACGCAAAAAGCGCTGCCTTGCGCGACCATGTGCATGACCAACCGCAAGACGGCAGGAGTGTTGGGACCCCTATCGACGAGGTCACCGAGAAAAACGGCTTTGCGACCGGGCGGAGGGGTAAAGGATTGTGACTGAGAAGGGGTCTCGCCGGTTTGGTCCGTCGAATAGCCGAGTTGCGTAAGAAGAGAGATGAGTTCTTCGTAACAACCATGAACATCACCAATGATGTCGAACGGCCCGGTTTCCGTTTTCTTATTGTTGTAGAGCGGCACGCGTTCGAGAGTTATGGTTTCTGCCTCTTCGGGCGAAGAAAGAATCAGGACGTGACGAAAACCTTCGCGTTCCAAGCCGCGGAGAGAGCGGCGCAGATTCTGAAGCTGGCGGTGCGCGACGTGATTGCCGAGGCGCCGGTCGGTGCGAACTTGGTTGCGGTCCTGACAGATTCTTTCGGGCATATTCAGAACGATGGCAACGGGCAGGCAATGATATTGCCTCGCCAATTCCACAAGCGGCTTGCGGTCTTCGGGCTTCACGTTGGTGGCATCGGCAACGGTAAGGCGGCCGGCCGCGAGGCGTTTTGCGGCGACGAAATGGAGAATTTCAAACGCATCATCGGTCGCGGCGAGGTTATTTTCATCATCGGAAACGAGCGCGCGGCAGTAATCGGACGAGATGATTTCGGTCGGCAAAAAGTGTTTGCGCGCAAACGTGCTTTTGCCTGAACCGGAAGCGCCGATCAGGACGACGAGAGACAAATCAGGAAATGTGAATTTCTCTTTCATTTAGGGAGCTAGCTTGTACTCCGAAAAATCGCCATCTGCGTAGGCGCGCCGAGAGCGGCATCTTCCTCACCAATTGGTAAGAAGGAGACGCCGTAGCGATGTTGAGAAGCCACGCGATTAGACCAAGCCTGAAACTCCGCGCGGGTCCATTCGAAACGGTGATCCCGGTGGCGCAACGTCCCGGCGGGCATGGTCTCGAACTTCGCGTTGTATTCGCGGTTCGGCGTGGTCATTACGATGGTGGCCGGGCGCGCGTGTTCGAAGAGAACACGTTCGAAGGCAGCGAGGCGCGGCGGATCGAGATGTTCAACCACTTCGACGACGGCTGCGGCGTCATAACCAGCGAGACGCGCGTCACGATACATCAGAGAACCCTGGAGAAGCTTAATGCGTTCGCGCTTGCGCGGTGGCAAGGAATCTAGGCGAAGTCGTTCGGTAGCTTTCTCCAGGATGCGCGGAGAAACATCGATTCCTGTGATCTCCGTGAAAGAAACGTCGGCCAGCAGAAGCGAGAGTAGGCGGCCTTCACCGCAACCGAGATCGAGAACGCGCTTAGCGCCAGACTGGCGCAGCGCGGCGAGCACGGAACCCATACGCTGCTGGTTGAGGCTGATGCGCTCTTCGAGGACGCCTTCTTCGGCGGCGCGAGCTTCCTCGACTTCGTCGGGGTCAGCGTCTTCTTCCGTGAGCCGGGCGAGTGCTTCGCGCATGAGGCGATGCTGATACTTCAAGTATCTGCGCGTGATCTCTTCGCGTTCGGGGTGTGCTGAGAGCCAGCCTTGACCGCGCTTCAATAGTTTTTCCACTTCATCTTTGCCGACCCAATAGTGCTTTTCGTCGTCAAGGACCGGCAGCAAAACGTAAAGATGCTGCAAGGCATCCTGCAAACGTTTCTTTGCGGAGAGGGTGACGCCCCAGTAGCGGCTCTCACCCCACTCCGGAAACTTTTCGTCGAGAATGTGACGGGTGGCGGTCAGCGTATAGCCGAGCGGCTCGAACAGGCGGCGAAGGAATATTTCGCCGCCGCGGCACGGAACGACAGCGATGCGAACTTCCAGGGGGAGTTCGGCGTCGGCGAGTTCTTGTCGGGTTTTGCTGCGGCCTCCGAGAGCGGTACCAAAGGCCCGGGCGAGCGCCACGCTGGTGAAAGAGGAAGATACATAGGGACGATCGTTGACGTATTGGTCGAGCAGGCCGCCTTCGCCGGAAGGGCCGCCGGGTTTGCGCACGAGTTCGACAGGATCGACTTCGATCAGCAGCGCGGCAGTGCAGCGCTGTTCGGAGGCTTCGGGATAGAAAACATGCGCTTGACCGAACGAGAGCGAGACGGAATGGAGCTTGCCAGGGCGTTTGTGCAGCAAGTAACCGAGATCCGTGGCGGGCGCATGAGTGGTGGTGATGGTCAGATACATGTTGAGCAATTGTACCGGGAGTTTCGAATGGAAGCGAAGTGCGGGCACCATGTGTTGCGGCAACAAAGGCGAAAACCACACGGTCAGAATTGGCTGCGCCACAAAGGCATAGTCAAAAGTAGGCCGCGCTGAAGTGCGACCCTACAAGAACGCCACACACAAACATGCTGCATAAAGGGTTATGGGGCTGGCGCGGGCGGATGGAATTGCAGGGAGGAGACGGTTTTTTCGAGGGGGCGGAGGATTTTGGGGAGGTCGGCGGGGGCTAGGCGAGTGGGCGAGTTCAGGGAGGACGCGGGGGCGGAAGCGGGGGCTTGGGTGGCCGGGGGCATGGCGGCGACTTCGAGGAAGAATTCGTAGCAGGCGCCGGCGGAGAAGCCGGCGTAGTCGCGGCCGGCGGCGATGGCGTCGGGGGTGATGGCGCCGCGATCGCGCCAATGGAAGGGGATGCCCTGGATGATGGTCTGGTCGGTGGCGCCGGGCAAATCGGAATCGGGAGGAACGACGAGCGCGCGGCAGGATTCGGCGGTGGACGGGGGGTTCACGGCGAATTGGAGATGGCCTTCGACGAAAGTGGTGTTGGGATAGGAGTCGGCGGGGATCTCGATGGTGGCGAGGAGGAGGGCGCCGGGCTGCTCGGCGTCGAACTGCTGCTGGGTTTTGAGGGTGGGCGATTCGGCGACGGCGTCGGCGTCTTCGCCGAGAGAGTCGAGCGCGTAGTTGCGCGGGTAACGGAAGGAGACCCCGTAGGCGGGATTGTGGTAGAGGGCGAAAGCGGAGTCGCGCGGCGGGTGCTTGGAGACGGGTGGCGTCGGCGTTTGCGATTTGACGATGGAGGAGCGCGCCGGTGCGGAGCGGGCGCGGGTGGTGTTGCAGCCGGGGAGGAAGGCGGTGCTGAGGAGTAGAAGATAAAGAATGGGTCTCTGGTGGCGCATGAGGGTGCCTCCTGATGGTACGGTCGAGGGGATGAAGGGCAGAAGGGGTGCCAGTTGGTAACGTACTGATTATATTGGAGATACTACGAGGACCAGGGGCGGAGAACGTGGCGCGGGGGCCACGGTGTTGGCGGGGAGACGCGGAGAACAAGGAGCGGAGGAGTCGAAGTCCCCCGCCAACGGATAGATACAAAGTCAAAAACCCCACACGTAAAACCGACGTTTGGGGCACCCGCAAGAAAAAAGAAAATCAAAACCGCGACAGGCGGGGGTAAAGCCCCGCGTCTACATAGGCGCGGAACGTTCGCGCCCGGGGGCGGGGCGGAGGAATCGATTGACATTCGGGGGGTGGGGGCATATTGTCGGCGCACACTGGTCGGTGCTCCGGGCGCAAGCCCATCTTCCCAGAGGTTACCCAGTAGAAGACTCGATGCCGCAAGTCAGTGCCCTGCGCGAAGTCTGCGAATCGGGTGCTGAGGAGCGGAGTGCGAGTGTGCTGCGCTGCGCGGCCGCCAGAGAGAGTCCAGGAGGATTCAATCATGATGAAACGGATAGTGGGATTAGTGGTGATCGCGTTGGCAGTGATGATGGTACCGGCGGCTCTTCCGCAGATGGAACCGACGCCGACGGTGTACACGTTTGTAAGCCAGTTCCAGATTCCTCGGGCGCATTGGGCGTCGTACTCGGAGGACACGGAGAAGAATTCCATTCCGATTTTCGAGAAGCTGGCGGCGGACGGGACGATTCTGGGGTGGTCGACGTTTGAGCAGGTGGTGCACACGCCGGATGGGTATACGCATGGAGCGGCATGGACCTCGACAAGCATCGCGGGGCTGATGAAGGTGCTCGACGAAGTGCGCAAGGCGGGTCCGCGGCCGGGGCAGATTGCTGCGACCAAGCACGAAGATTATTTGATGCAGACATCGATGTATCGCGGCGGAAGCGGAACACCGGCGTATCTGCGGGTGGTGTGCTCCATGGCCAAGGCTGACAAGCCGGAAGGCTACACCGCGGTGCTTAAGAAGCTGCTGGTGCCGACGTTTGAAGAACAGGTCAAGAAGGGCGTGGCAACGTACTACGGCTTGGACGAGCAGTACGTAAACACTTCGGCGCAGTCGATGCGCTGCGTGGTCATCACTTATCCGAATGCCGAAGGCATGGACAAGTGGGCAGCGGCGATTAATGCGACGATGAGCAAGTGGAGTCCGGCGGAACGCGCGGAGTTCGCAGGCGCCACCGTGGCGGACAGCCGGCGCGACATCATGGCGCGGGTCACGCACTCCGGGGCTGCACATAAATAGCTGACGGCGTTTTAGCGGTGCGAAGCGGAGGGGCGGTCTTCCTTTGCAAGGGAGGGTGTCTCTCCGCTTTCCATTTTTGGTCACGCGGCTGAGGCCCGAGCAGGTGGTGGGAGGCGTGCTGGAAATGGAGTTGACCAGCCTTTGTAAAAATTACAAACGCGGAAACGGAAGTGGCCCCTTTCTTCGTACCGGGACCCACCCTACAAAACCCAACATTCTCGGTCAAAATGCGGAAAACTCGCGACTTAGCTTTCCTGGCGCGCAAAGTGCATCAGCCTCATGGAAAGGGGGAAACTATGAACAAGGAACCCTCCGTCAAGATGGCGCTGTGCGGCGAGTATCAGCGACTGCTCGAAGAGTGCCAATGCAATTTGGAAACTTGGAACGAGCGGCGCACGGAGATTGCGAATTCGCGCGTGATCAAAAGAGAAGAAGGCGACGAACTGCTGCGCTTGCAGGCGAATTTTGCGCGCGCGTATGCGCTTTTGCAGCACCATTCGCGGGAATGCGAACTGTGCGAGCTGGTTTCGCAGCTCGAGGGCGCGGCAATGGATGGCTGGGAATCTCTCTCGGACAACCCGCAATACGTTTAAAAGCCGGAAGCGCAGCACGATCTAGACCCAGGGCGGAAGAGATGCTAGGCTCTCGGCCATGAAAGGGCAGCTCAAAGTAGCAACGCCGAAGGAATACATTGCGAAGCTGAAAGAGCCACGAAAGGGCGATATTGCGGCGCTCGACAAACTGATTCGCAAAGTGGCGCCGGAGTTGGAGCCGTTCATCCAGATCGGGATGCTCGCGTATGGGCGCTGGCATTACAAATCTGCAAGCGGGCGCGAAGGCGACTGGTTCCGGTTTGGCGTGGCCAGCAATGCGAGCTACATTTCGTTGTACGTTTCGGCGATGGACGGCAAAGGTTGTTACGTCGCTGAGCGCTTCAAGAAAGCACTCCCCAAAGCCAATATTGGGAAATGTTGCGTGCGCTTCAAGCGGTTCAGCGACCTGGACGAGGCCGTGCTGACGAAGCTGATTCGCGAAGGCGTGGCCGCGCCGGCGGCGATGTAACCGGGTTCGAGCGCAAGCGGCGAAATGCCAAAACGCGGAGACTCCGTAAGCAGGTCCGGAGCGCAATTGACCCGCTGCAAGCCGAAGGCTGCGCACCCGGCGATGTTACACTGATTGGTATGAACGCTAATTCCAAAAAGGTCGGAACGTCAGCCATTGTTTTGTCACTAATTTGGGCATTGGCCATCATTGCAACGGCTTTTTTGTTCAAGGGTAATCCGGCTGAGTATTGGATCGAAGCAGGCCTCGTTGTAGGAGCACTCACCTTTGTGGTTCTGAAGCGCAGACACCCGTCTGCGTCCGCTCGATGAACTCCGCTGCAATCCTTTGTTCCGGGTTCACCAAAGGCTATGCGTTACTTCTGCTGGTCGAAGAGTCAGACGAGATCGTCGACGGTCGGCCGCGCAGCGCCCTTCCAGTTGGCGTCGAACTGTTTCCGGACGAAACCGGCGTCGTAAGTTTTTTCCTGGCCCTTTAGGGCTTGCTCGAGGCCGAAGAGTGAGCGTGGATTGCGCGGATGGCGCGCAAGGTCTCCGCGGAAAGCCTCTTCGGCGCCAGCGTAATCGCCGATTTTCAGCAGCACCGCACCCAGATTTTCGCGCACTGGATAGAACCAGTCCTCGGGCTCATCGTACTTCAGCAAATCCTGGGCCGCGACGGCGGCGCGCAGCTGATTCACGGTGGCGTCCATATCTCCCTTCGCCAGCGAGATTTTTGCGCCCAGAACATTTTCGGCGATTTTCAGGACGTCCTTGGTCTTGTTGTTGATGGGCATCTGGAAGATGGCGTCGGGCGGAGTCTTCTCTTCTGCTTCCGCAACAATTTTATGCTCGGCTTCGGCTCCATCCAAATCTCCGGTGCCGGCAAGGGCCAGACCGCGAGCGAAATGCCAGAAGACCGTGGCGGCATGCATGGCGGGGTCCGGCTGCGGCGCTTTCAGAATTTCGTTCCACTTGTGAAAACGTACTTCGACGGCCAGCGGCACGGTCATGAAGCCCTCGAGCGGCGGCATGTCTTTCACGTGAGGGCCAACATTGGCGGCGAGCAACTGCGCGCCGCGCCGGGACTCCGGATAGTTGCCGTTCATAGCCGCGGCCATAGCGATGAAATGCAGATTGTGGCTGTAATACATCATGGAGTAGATGCCTTCGGCTGCGCCGCCCTTGATATAGGCCTGATCGACGAGCGCGGCTTTTTGATTGGTTTTCAGGGCGGCTTCGTAATCGCCGGTGCGGATGTAGATGTGCGCGGGCATGTGCACGATGTGTCCCGCGGCAGGCGCGAGCTCCGCCAGGCGATTGGCGCCGGCCAGAGCGCGTTCCGGCGAGTTGGAAGCTTCGACGCAGTGAATGTAATAGTGAATGGCGCCGAGATGATTGGGGTCGCGGCGAATCACGGACTCGAGCGTCGTGACAATTTCCTGCGTGCCTTCTTCCGGCGTGCCGTCGGGGCGCCAGAGTCCCCAGGGATGCAGGTTCATTCCGGCTTCGGCGAAGAGCGTGGCGGCGTCGAGATCGTCGGGGAAGCGCTTCACGACTTCGCGCATAGCGTCGCGATATTGTTCCAAGGCGGCGCGTAAATCGGATTTGGGATCGGACGGAAAGCGCTTGGACAGCGCGGCGATGTAGGCCCTGTCGCTTTCGGAAGCATCGGCGGCGAGCGTCTGCGCTTTTGCGATGGCTTCGTGCGCCTTGATAAAACGGTCTTCGCCGGCAGGATCGTTGTAATTCGGGCCGACGGATTCGGCGACACCCCAATAGGCCATGGCCAGTTTAGGGTCGAGCTCGGCGGCGCGCTGGAAGGAGCGCGTGGCCTCGTCATGATTGAAGGCGTAAATTTGCCGCAGGCCCTGATCGAAGAAGGCCTGCGCTTGCGCGTTCTTGGTGGAGACGGGGTGATGCCAGTTGCCGTAGCCAGTCATGAGCGTGGCGGATTTTGCTTTGGCGGGGGCGGCATGCTCGGGATGTTCCTGTGAGAAAGCGGGAGCGGACAGCGCGAAGCCGAGGGCAAACAAGGTCAGGATGCGGCGATGCATTCGTAGCCTCCGGTAAACGGTGAAGTGGATGACCTAATTTGCGGATTGTAGCATTCAGGAGATGGTGGGGTGCAAGAGAGTGTCGATCGCGTAGGTCAGCGGTAGATTTCCCGGCGGTGGCCGACGCTTAGAACCAGAATGAGCAGGCGGTTGTCTTCGATTTTGCAGATGAGCCTAAAATCACCGACGCGGTATTTCCAGAACTCGCCGAGTTCGGAGCCGTGCAGGGCCTGACCGATGCTGCGCGGGTTGTCCAGTGGGGCGAGGCGCTCGCGAAGGAATTTCAGGATGCGCTTGCTCTGTTGCGGGTCGAGCTTGCCCAGTTCGCGGTCGACCTGAGCGGAAAGTTCAATTCTCATGCATGACCGCCAAGCGGTCAATCTTCCAGGCCATGCCGCTTCAATGCGTCCTCAAGAGGAACGGTCTGCTCGTCTCCGCTGCGTATGCGATGCAAGGTGCGCTCGGCCTGATACAAGTCCTCGAGGTCGTCGAGGTGTTCGAGGATGGCTTCGCGGACGTAGAAAGTCTTGGTGCGGCCGGTGCGACGAGCGAGTTTTTCGAGGCGCTTTTCGATGGATTGTGGGAGGCGAATAGCCAGCATAAGAACCTCGCTATACAAGTATAGCACATTGCGGGAACTGCCAGAAAGAGCCGGTCTTTAGGTTAGTACTTGCAGTACTCCAGAAATCCCCGGACTTTGTAATTCTTGCCAGGATCAGGAATGAAAAGAAATGCCATCTTCTTCATTTCCAAGCATTTAATAAGGCACTCGATGGAAAACCGTCTGCCCCTAATTCAGCCGGAGGTGCTTATGATTTTGACCAAACGGCACTACCTGATGGGTGGAGGCGCAATCTTACTGGCGGCGGCGTTGACACTGGCGGGCGCCGCCGTTCGAGACAGAGCAGAACCCGTGACGCTGCCCGAGCAAACGGCGATTCACGTGACACTGGACCAGGCTCTGTCGACGAAGCAGAGCAATTCGGGAGACCATTTTGAAGCTACGGTCTCCGAACCCGTCGTCATAGACGGCAAGACGGTGATCCCGCAGGGGGCGCACGCGGAGGGGTTGGTCGTTGACGCGCGGCCATCCGGAAGACTGATGGGCCGGGCGCGATTGCAGTTGGCGTTGCAAACGGTGGAGGTGGAGGGACAGAACTACGATGTCCGTACCATCTCGCACACGAGAATTGGCCGTGACCACAAGAAACGCAACCTCGCGTGGATCGGCGGCGGCGCCGCAGGAGGAGCGGTGGTTGGCGCGCTGGCCGGAGGAGGCACGGGCGCGCTGATCGGCGGGCCGGTGGGCGCAGGAGCTGGAACGACGGTGGCGCTTCTGACGGGAAAGAAGGACATTCACCTGAATGCCGAGACTCCGGTGACGTTCAAACTGGCGGAGCCGGTGACGATCAAGGTGAAAGGCTGACGGGTCGACTGTCTTACGGTCGCGCGTAAAGTTGACCGTTTTACGGTCGCACGTAAATCTGTCGTAGCCTTTCAAACGCAAAATGAAAATGGCGGGCGTGCTTCGTGCCGCAGTTTGGCCGCGGGCGCCCGCCCTTATTTTTCGATGAGGCTCTATAAATAGTACCGCCAAGAGGTGTGAAATGGCCGTTTCTGCGTACCGGGACTCCACCCACCGCGAGGCATCTTCCTGAGTCAAGAGACCTAAAACGCGCGACTTATTTCTTTTGGCGAAGGAAGTGCACTGCTGACCGTGAAGGTGATGGTCATGAGCAGTCCACAGTATGTCAAAACAGGAATTTGCGAGAAATATCAAACGCTGCTGGAGGAATGCGAGAGAGCCTTGGCGAGCTGGAATGAGCGCCGGACGAAGATTACTGAGTCGCGGCTGGTCGGGAAGAATGCAGGGGACGAACTTCTGCGGTTGCAGGCGAAGTACGCTCGAGCTTATACCCTGTTGCAGAACCACTCGCATAGCTGCACATTCTGCCAGTTGGTGAAACGACTTGAAGGGCGCGAGTCTGAAAATAGTTCGGATGCGGTCTTTGACGGCGTGCGACACCGCTGATCTTCTCCAGCCCCGACCTTGGGGGCAGTAGACAGTTTTCAGTTGTCAGTTCTCCGTAAGAGAAGAGAAATCATTGCGGGAATAAGTCAAAACCCGCAGCCTTTAAGTCGAAGGCTGCGGCCCCCGTCGGTTGCAACGCAGGGTAATACGGCGTATTATTGCGTATTATGAGGGCCTTATCATGAGTACGCTAAAGACAGTCAGTTTCCGGATTCCGTCCGATACCGTGGAGTCGCTGGATGAGCTAGCCGAGAGCATGGATCGCGATCGCAGCCACGTGCTGAACGAGGCGGTGGAGAATTATCTACGGCTCAACGAGCATCACATCAAGCTGATCCAGAAGGGACTGCGCGCGGCGAAGGAAGGAAAACTGGTTTCGCACGCGGACGTAAAGAAAATGATCAGCAAAATGGGCCGTTCCAAGTAACGGCGACCCGATGGTCATCTGGTGGAGCACGCCGGCCACGCAACAACTGTCCGCCGTGCACGAATACATCGCAGCCAATGACGAGGCGGCGACAACCGAAACTGTAAACTACATCTGGGATTCCGTGGACATCCTCGCGCGCCATCCGTTTGCGGGGCGAAGTGGGCGCGTGGCGGGTACACGCGAGCTGGTCATTGGAGGCACGCCTTTCCTGGTCGCGTACCGGATAGAAAAGAACGAGGTGCACATTCTCGCAGTTCTTCATGCGGCGCGGGAATGGCCGGAGGAATTTGAGTAAGGCTTGAGTCATCGTTGACAGTTTTCGGTTGTCAGTTCTCCGTAAGAGAAGAGAAATCATTACGGGAATGGCCCTTCGAGGCTCAGAGTAAACGGGGGAAAAGTCAAAAACCGCAGCCTTTAAATCGAAGGCTTCGGCACCCGGCTTGAGCCATGATTGCGCTTCGGCCTTCTCTGGCCACGGGCTTTCGGCTATCATGCGGCGCATGGCTGACGAAAAACAAAAACGTCCCTCGCCGTATCTCGCTTCTCGACTCATTCGAGTCATATCGCTTACTTTTGCGGTGATATGGCTGCTTTACGTGCTTTACGCGGATCCCACTCGCGGTACTGTCAATATAGCTGTGAGCAGAACGTACTTGAGTCTGAGCGGTTTATTCTTTGTGCTGGTATTTGTGTTTCACGCCGTTGCAAACAGCGTGAAAATCCTCGAAGAACGGCTTAAACGTCTTGAAGAGGCTCAGAGCCAGTCTCAAAATCGGGGCAACCCCAGTTAGCGGCAAAGGTCATTTTTCAAATTGTCTGCGGCGAAAGGATGGGGGAAGTCAAAACCCCCACACGTAAGACCGACGTGTGGGGCACCCGCTACGCCAAACGATAGGAGCCGCTGCCGAGGAATTCGAGGAGGCCGAGGTCGCGGAGGACTTGGAGTTGCTGGCGGATTTTGTCGCGGACGTGGGCGTTGTTGGGATGGAGTTTGGCCAGGGCGCCGGCGTGAGCGTAGACGTCCGCGAGAGTGAATTCGAGTTTGCCTAGCGATTGCACTACTTGAAGCACGTCGAGGGTCCAGCCGCGTTTTTCTACCTGTAATTTTCCCAGTGGGCGGAGTCGATTGTAGGAACTACGCACTTCGTGCGGAGTGTGAGGAGTTCCTGCGCTCACGATCGAGATGCGGGCGTGAACCGGAATCTTGTCCAGCAAAATATTGCAGCCGACCCAACCGGCACGGCGGGCCGTCGACGCGAGGGGTTTGCGGCGTTCGACCGCGGATAAAGCAAATGCGAAATGCGGGACGAGAAGGACGGAGCAAACGGCCCAAGTATCGAGGTCGTAGTGCAAAACGAAGAGATTGGGCGTGCGGTCTTCGAGGATGGCGCGCTTCATTTGAGAGTAAGCAGCGTCGACGATTTTGGCACCGAGGGGTTTCGATTGGCTCTTTAGTTGGAAAGGGGAGTCACAAGAGGGGCAGACGTAGTCGATCGCGGCAGTGCCTTGTGGCGAGGACCGAAGGCGCGGTGATTCGCAAGCGGGACAGAAGAAGTTTGTGGCACCCCAAGACTCAGTGCCGATGCGGGCGCGCTGCGAGGCGCTCTTGTAGCGGTCTAGGCCGGCAGTCGGAAGATGCAAGTCCACGCGGGGATTAGATCACGAGAGAAAGCTGAATACAAAGATAGCGGCGTAAAGCCGCCTCTACAAAGGCAAGAGAACTAGGCGAGGTAGATTTCGGTTTCGGTTTTGATGATGAAGAGGGCGTCGGAGTCGGAGCGGCCGGAGGCGCGGAATTTTTGGCGGGCTTCGTCGAGGGAGTCGGCTAGGACGGTGAAGATTACTTCGCGTTTAGTGCGACCGATGAAATAGAAGCGGCGTTCTTTCTGGACGAGTTGGAGATGGGCTGGCATTTGGGCCGGGGACCGTTGCTCGCTAGGCGAAGACGGCCGCGTAAAGCGGCCGCTACAAAAACCGGGACGCGCAACGTCGCTATTGGATCGATCCATAGGATCGGCGAGCGGATCAACTGAAAACTGCTCGCAGGTGAGTGAAAGATCGAGCTGTACCAGATTGGAACAGATGCGGCGGAGGGAGAGGGTGAGGAATTCGGCGCTAAGTTCGCAGCCAACGGCTTGGCGACGCAGACGGAAGCCTGCGACTAGCGTTGTGCCGCCGCCGCAGAACGGATCGAGGACCAAGTCGCCTTCGTTGGTGGAGGCTAGGAGGATGCGTTCGAGGAGGGCGACAGGTTTTTGGGTGGGGTGCTTGCCGAATTTTTTCTCCCAGGATTCGGGCGGACGGATTTCCCAGACGGATTTCATCTGCTTGCCGCGATTGGCTTCCTTCATCAATTTGTAATTGAAGGTGTGGCGGGACTTTTTGTCCTTGGCGGCCCAGATGAGGGTTTCGGTGGCGTGGGTGAAGTAGCGGCAGGAAAGATTGGGAGGAGGATTGGGCTTGACCCAGGAAATGTCGTTGAGGAGCTTGAAGCCGAGCTGCTGCATGGCGAAACCGACGGAATGGATAACGTGGGAGGTGCCGGAGACCCAGATGGAGCCGTTGGGCTTGAGGACTCGCTGGCAAGCGG